>Ga0163179_10000023_pt1 | contig 143012 bp, 106 predicted proteins | sample AtlANTMetagenome_FD_109643 | JGI IMG/M metagenome (GOLD analysis project Ga0163179, IMG submission 109643) | Marine eukaryotic phytoplankton communities from the Atlantic Ocean - Atlantic ANT 2 Metagenome | ecosystem: Environmental > Aquatic > Marine > Oceanic | place: North Atlantic Ocean...
ACCCCTAACTGGATCGGTTGCTACTCGAGACGGTGTTCAATATGAAATTCGCCAACATGAATACAACTCGGTAAAATTAGATAGAGACTTCATAAATAAGCCAATATTACACCCAAACAACCGCGCTAAAGCTTCTTTATTTGTTGCTAGTACCGAGACGCCCGACTGGAGTCCACTAGCAGGTTTTGTACTTACCGGTTCAAATATGTCAATCGACTTTACGGCAAAATATCAACAAGGAGTCTTATCTGCGGCTGATCATAGGATAGACGAAAATAATTATAAATTTAGAGTTAAACCGACTGATATAAGAGGTTTTTCTAATAGTTATTCCGAAATTGCTAAAGATATTATTCGTGCAATAGACATTGCTTCCATAGAAAATCAAGAACTTGATATACACGTATATAGAGAATTTGATAGTATCGAATTTCCGATTGTACCATCTGGAGAAATATCAGGTTTAGAACTCCAAACTTTTGATTACAACGTTTCGAGTCAGCTTAAGATTAAAGTAACTAAAAGACTAGACGTAAACGCTACTTCTTTTGACGCTAACTCTGCTTTTAAAGTAAGTGATGGCTTAGTTGTTATAGAACTGTTTGCTAATCCCACTAGTACATCCCCAGCAAAAATTAGCTCTACTAAATATGAGTTTGGTTCTTCTTCTGGATCGCCGACTACGAATTTAATAGCTACTCGAATATATGATGCATTGCAACTAGCAGTTAATAACGGCGATCTAGATATTGTGATAGTTAGCCCTGCATCTAATTCTCATATTGATTATTACTTTTTGTCTCGAGACAACCATAGCACCAATTTAGAAGAAACTCAATTAATTGTAAGTGGCACCGCAGACGAGAATAATTTAGCCACCGCTAGAAATCCTGTACCTTTTGAATTTTCTAATTTTCCAAATCCTGAGAAAAGACAACATATTTTTATTGACTTTAGAGAAGAAAATGATGATTTAGTCTATGTAAAACCTAACCATGATGTAGAGATTAGAAGTTTCGGTTTAGGAGACAATGTAGAGCAATTTTCTCCTTTTAGAGATATTTCTTTCCTTTCTGGCTCAGTAACAGGAAGTTTTTCCTTCATAGATGTTTCTCCTGTTGAATACATTTCTTCTTATAATGGAGAGTTTCCTTTTAAATTAATTAATTTTCAAGCCGAACCAGGTTTTGAATATGACGGAGCGATCGAAGTTTTTCCTATAAGAGAAGAAATATTAGGAATAACTTCTGATATAAAATTTAAAGGATTTAAAGGTGCGTTGCTAGGTTCTTATGATTTTAACAAGACTAGAAATCACTCTTCTAACATAAGCTCAAAAATTAATTTTGGAGACAAGAAACAAATACCATTTTATGATGTTAATAATTCTTTAGCTAAAGAACTAGGGTTTAATGAATCAGGTGCTGAAGATATTGCAGAGTCAGAACTGATTTTTTCTAGAATTGTTTACGGAATCAATAGACCTGGTATTATTTTTACTGATAATAGGATGATCGATCCGTTTATAGATACCGAAGAGAGAATTCTGCAATCTTTGCCTCTTTTAGGAAACAATCCAGGCGGAAAAACTGATGATTTAGTTAACGAAATTTTTAACTTAAATCCGGTAGACGATGAAAATTTAGGTGGAGAGAATTTTAGGAATGAATCTGGTATTACCTACGGAACAAAAGACCACCCGGGAACTGACTCTATTGTTTTTGGCGGTTTAAAATATGTTTGATGTTAAAAAAAGAAGAATCATTCCGGATATACTTTCCGAAATAAGAACAAAAGAGGGTAGGTTAGACTTAAAAAGTGCTGTCATGGCAAACTATCGCTTTGACAATACGAAAAATACTTTGATTATTAATCGTTCGAACCACTCTTCAGGAACTTCAGATTTATATCTTTTTGATGATCTAAAAAGCAAAAGAAGTTTTTCCTTAGATAACGACAACCCTTTTACCAAGATTGGTAAAGAACAGAACTACTTTCTTCACCAGCCTGATGGTTTTAATTCTAAACTTTTATCTAGATATACCGGTAAAAGTCTATCTAACAAACACCTAAAAGGTGCTGAAGCAAAGATAGAAATATTAAGCGGAACAAGAGCAAGCGGAGGAGGTTTACACAAAGCCTCGGTTGAAATTATTGGTTATAACCAATCTGGAAATGTTACTAAAAAATATTACTTTATAGAAAACTCTAGTTTCGAATTTAGTGAGCCTGTTGCTAACATATCGATAAAAAAAGGAAATACTCCTAATTCTATAACGTATCTTTCAGAATCTTTCTCTCAGCGTTTGGGCTTCACAGTAAGTCTTATGAGTGGAACGCAAGGCTCTAACGATCCTAGATACAAGAACTTTTTTGTTAATCCTAATTCTCAAGTTACAGTTGCAACTGCTCGAGGTACCGGTTATGTAGGCACACATCATTCAAGCTACTCGGATGGTTATACAGTAGAAGTACCTCATCTCCCTACAGACACCGGTGCTACCCTACTAACAAGACTCTGTGGTGCTCTTACTGGAACTTGGGGTGGCCATGCATCAAATGTTACAGGATCTTTTTCTGATGCTGGTGGTGAATACTTACTAAAGATTAAGCACAAAAAGTCAAGCTTTGAATCTAATAGCCATTCGGAAAAAAATAGGTGGGACACAGCAGTATCATCATACGGTTTAGATAATCTCTTAGTAAACCTTTCAGGCTCTTTAGCGGAAAGAAAAAGATCTCAAGATTATATTGGAACTACCCTTCAAAAAGATTCGGTAGTTTTAAGCATCTTATCTGCTTCAAACGTTTTAGATTTAGGTTACACTAGCCCGAGCTTTACAGCAGAATATGCTGGTAATTCTTGGGATTTTTATTTTGGTTATAATGATCATGACTCGAGTACCGTAGGTCCTATAATTTCTTATAATTCTGGTAGACCTAGGTTTATTCATGTCGCTCCAAACATTTATGGTTCCTTAGGTTCTACAAAATTAGAGATGAAAACTACTCATGTTTTAAGTGCTTTTCAAGCTGCGGCAAATGCAGCGTCTAATTGGTCTGACAACTCATCCCAAGTTGTTGGAGCTGACGCTTTAGACCTGACCGCGACGATGGCTCCGGGCGGAAAAAGCGTTATTCTCACAAAGAATAAAAAACCTGCAAACACTAAATTAACTATAACTGGTGACTTAAATCAAAATTGGGAAAACAAGACTTTATTATTGACAGGCTCTAATTTTCAAATAGTTGAATTTAATTTTACTAAATTAACTGGTTCTATTGATTTCTTGGGCAGAGCTCGCAGAGAAGCTCAATCTTCTCAGGTATTTTCAGTCGGAATTAAAAATGATAATACTGGCGTTTCTTACATTAAAGATCAGTTAATAAAAGCTATCAACATTGCTCACCAAACTACTAATTTGAATATAACTGCATCTTCTCACACATCCAACACTCTTAAAATACAACAATTTGACACTGGAGAAAAAGGAAATACTTTAGTACAAGGATCTGTTTTTGCTAGCCCAATTGTTGCAACGAAATTAAGTAACTTTTTAAGCGGTTCTGGTGATGGAGAACTAATAATATCGGGATCAGATATAACTGACGGAAAATTTGTGATTTCTAGTAATCAATCTAAATTTAATTTTGTTGATCAAACGGTTAGAGAAACGGGATTAGCCTTAAGGGAAGGAGATTGGATTGGAGATTCATACTTACCAACGGGAGATTCTAGGATTGGAGGAATATCGGTCAGATACGATCTTGGCGAAAACGAGTTATATAATGTTTTTACTAATTTTTCTAAAGCTGTTAACCTAAACGAATCATCTGGTTATGTAACAGCATCAATGTCGGAATCTCAAGATAATAAGGCTAAAGTAATAGTAAATAGCGTAGTCTCTCCAGGTCGATCAATTCTAACTTTATCTCAGTCAAATCCGGGAATAGGTTCTAATACTACATTAAAAATGTCGGGATCTGTATTCTTATCCCAACTCAGTTTAGACATTGCTATCCCAAATCTTTCTTTTACACAGTTTGAAGGAGGGATTTCCAAGCTTGGGGTAGCAACGTTAGACAACAAAAATTTAAATCACATTGACAAAAAAACTTTTATTTTTAGAATAAAAGTTGGAACGACTCAAGGGCTTATTTTTTCTATTGCTAAACAAGATAAACCTAGATACGCTTTGTTTTCTGGTGCAGGTAGCAATGTAGATCTTATCTTTAGGGCTTACACTAGCGACCCAACTCAATATTGGCAATGTCGGATAAACACACTAGCTGGTGGGGGCACCATCAGTGAAAATCAGTGGTTAACTGTAGTTATTTCTGTAGATGAGAATACTCCAGGCTCAGGAATAGAAAATAACTACATGGCTATCTTAGATTCTACTACAAATGGCCGTCTTCTTAATCAAAAAGGTTTTACACCAGTAAATTCTCCCTTAGGAACAGTTTCAAATTTTTCTGATACTTCTAACTACAGAATGTTTTTAGGTTTTGGAGATTCAACTTCTGCAGTCCCTTCTGACTTTTTCAATGATTCTCAACCCCAACTTGATCTAAGTGACTTTCATGATGATTTCAAGATATCGGAATTATCGATACTGAATATTTGTTTACCTTTAGAACTAGCAAATAAGTTTGCTGAATCTTACTACACCGGTAGGGCTAAATCGGGTTTTAGAGGTAAAATACCAAAAGAAGAATTAGATTTAAGCCAAAGAAAATCTTCTGCAGAAGATTCTATAGAATCAAGACCTTTTGTAGACTCAGATCAAACTTCTCCAGTTCCGGTAATTAGAGATTTAATTTACCCGAACATGCTTCCAGCTCCTGAAGTCGGTACTTTAAGCATAAAGTTTAACAGAGAGCCAACAGATGGTGAATACTTTGTTATTAAGAAACCAGACGATTCTGAATTAGCGATAAAATTCGGCCCTCAAAACGCTTTAGATGTATCTGGAACTACAATCGTTTCTGATATTAAAGTAGCTCTTACCGGTTCAACTCATCCGGGTGGTATTCTAGTCGCTCCAGCTAACGTTGCAACTGATCACATATATGCTTGGTTTCCGCTCAATGATCAGAATATTGTAAATCCTTATCCGGATGCATCTCGGCGGCTTAAAACCTCAAACAATAGAACTGCTGATCCAACTGGTGGAGTTCCTACCTGGGATTCCTCTAAGAATGACTTGCCTCAATCTCCAGGAGGTGCCTTTAGATCTGAGGTTAGTACTTCACGTTATTGGCTAGCGCATAATACGCACAACGTTAATGATTTTTCATTTTTAAACAACCAATCTTTTACAATATCTTTCTGGATTAACATAGGAAATCCGAGAGATGCTAGCGAGCACAACCAACCTTATGGTGCTAACGACTACATATACCCTATATACAAAGGAAACATTTCTCAGCTTCAAAATGTGTTTGAAAACACGTTAGTCGATTTTGAATATTTGGTCAGAATCAAGCCTAGGACGGGAGAAGTACTATTTGCTTTGTATGGAGCCGATTCTCAAGTAATCGTTGGAGGTGGACCAGCTCACACTAGCGGAGTAGTAGTACGTAGTTGGACATCAATTAATGGCGCTTCTCCTATGCAGGCTGGGTGGAATCATGTTGTAGTTACTTATGATGGCCAAAGCAGAACTTACACAAGAGAAGATAATAGCATAGGAACTCCTTTTTATGGTTACGCTCCAGACGGAGATCAAAGTAAAAGAATCGGAAAGATTTACATTAATGGCAATCAAGCTTCTAAGCATGAAACTATAACTCTTCGTCATAACACTAGCCCAAATGGAACACAGAGTTATGATAGCAATACAGATTGGCCAAATGAAGTAACTTTTCTTAATATTTCTGATAAGACAAATCATAAACTTGCTATTGGATATGGTCCATCTTTCGCTAACCAAGGTTCTGCTGGAGACGCTAATTTTGGTTTTTATGGATGGCTATCAGATGTTGCGATATGGACCAAAGCAATTTCCCCAGCGGAAGTATTAACTCTCTATACGAAAGCAAACGCCGGATACAATAACTACTATTTAGGAGACCTATCAACATCCAGCGCTTTTAAAACTAGTCTTTCCGGAACAATTGATTATTCTGTAGATGAACGAGACAGCCTCCAGGCTTCAATACAATTCGGGGAAAATACAGTTTCTGATATAACGGGAAAAATGACTGGAGATAACACTCCTATTTTTGCAATTAACTCGCCAGGAACTGTGGTTGGTTCTGGTGGTCTAGCTGAAGGGAGCACGCTTGTACCAGTAACTAGTGAGGTTATTCTTTCTGGAAGCGCAATGAGGTATTTTGACTTTACAACTGCTTCTCCGAAAACCGCTTTGTTTTTTGGTAAAACTTCTCATTGGCAGCCTTTATTGAATCCTGGCTCTGGTTTTGGTGCAGATCAAAACCAAGGTGAAATGACAATTATTGCTTGGGTCAATGTTGGTGAGCCTGATAGTACCACTAACCCATATCATATAGTTGATTTTTCAAAAGAGATTCAATTTGCTGTACTAGGTAACAATAAACTTTATTTGCAATTAGACATCCTAACCAACGGCGGTGGCGTTGCAGCTAAAGGATATTTTTGTCATGACATAATCAACGACAATGAGTGGTTACAAGTAGCTATTTCTTTCAAAGAAAATGATTTATATAATGCAGATGCCCAAGTTCGATTTCCAAAGTTTTATGTCAATGGTAAAAAGTTACCAACAGTAACCGAATCACCTTCTGGCGCCATCAATGCAAATCAACAGGTTGAACACCTTAATAACTTTGATTGTACTATTGGTAATGATATCAATTACGCTAGAAATTTCAAAGGCTCAATTGGTGATGTATATGTATTTAATCGTAGTTTAAGCCACCAACAAATCATTGATATATTCAACAACGTTAAAGAATCGTTAACAAAGCTTAAAAACGAAGAATTAGTAGAAAATTTTGTTACTTTTATTAATAACACTAACCGGTATTCTGATAGTTTATTAATTGCTAGCAAGAATGAAACTGACCCGCATACTGCTGATTTGAAATTAGATATTGCTGGATCATCTAAATCAGGTTTTTCTTTAAACTCTACCCCGTTATCCGTAGCTAATCCGCTCTATGTTATTCTTTCTGGGAGTGGCCACCTCGAAAGTGTGTATCCAGCCCACCAGGCAGATCCTACAACACATACAATACAAATCGTATCTTCTTCTTTTAGTGATAAATTTGCTGGTTTTGCTAACGCAGATTTAGATAATTCTCCTCCTAGCAAAAGAATAATAGTTGGAGCTTTAGGTCAAAACAAAGTTAGCTCTAAGATAGCTTGTAATTTTAATAATCTAAATAATGCATATGAACTAGGAGAAATTACAAATGATGTAATAACATTGTTCCGGAATGCTAGAAATAATAACCAAGCTGCTGATATATGGGGACCTTTAGAATTACCAGAAAATATTATTGATGATGAAATATTTAACAACTTAAACGTAAATGAAATACCTTGGCCCATAGCTGAAGTCAATCCTCCTAGGTATCCGGCAATAAGTTTTGACATCTCCGGAATAACATATTCAGCAAGGTTTTTTAAAAGTTTCGAGGAACAACCTAAAAAGAAAAGCGATTCTAACATTTATAACATTTGTATAGATGATGTGACGAATGATGTATCGTTAGCGGAATCTTTAAAGAACTCTATTGACAGCTTCATTAGTAAATACCAGCTTGGTTTAAGCACAGAAATATCTGATTCTAAGATTGTTAACATTTCTGTGACAGATCCAACTATAGATACTTCAAACGTTGATTTTAAAGGATTCACTACAGCTTCTGGCTTAGGCGTGGACAATTTCGTTTTTGTAACTACTAGATTTAACCCAACGTTGAACCCAACAATCGCAGTAGATAGCGTTAGCGCTATAACTAGCGAAGACAACAATGTTATTAAACCATTTATTGATTCAGCAGATGATAATAATCCATTTTTGCAAGAGAGAGGTTCACCTAAGAGGATTAATCAAATAAAGATAGAGATACCAATAAATCCATCTAAATCAACATCACTTGGGTACATGACTGGATCTGGCACTTCTAATAATAATCTTGAAGGTTTTAACCATGAGCATTTCAAACCGGTAGGATATTTTAACTTTGGAAATAATACTTGGGAATCTATAACAACCGGTACTGGTCCAGGCGCCTCAGTGTCAAAAGCTTATCCTTTATCTTATACTTCTAATATCTCGTACACTGCCGGTTCTCCAGATACAGAGTCGCATTATCCAACTAGAGTTACTGGATCTATTCAGGAGTTTATTAAAGTAATGCCTTTCGCTTTCGGCCCGGGGCAAGGTTTTACTATTCAAAATAGTCTTTCTTCAGTTTCAGGCTCGACCTTAAGTAACACTTTTGACCACCCTGGTATCGGTGATCTTTATGACATAGAATTTAATGCTTACGCTAGACCTATTTCGACTTTTGGGTTTCCCTTTGATTCTAAATTTTCTCCAACCGACGATCAAAAAATAAACATGTCTGCATATTTGGAGAATGATTTCGTTTTGACCGGTTTTGAAATAGTCGTTTCTTCTTCTATAGAAGATAGTGTAACTGATGGTTTAGGTTATGATTTATCGACTGACTTCTTAGTCTCATCCGGATCTTTCGCATTTACAACGGGATCATCATATTTGTATGGTTCTAACGTTTACTATAACCCTCGTCCTAAGTTGATCAATGAAGCTTCTGGTATGAGAAAACTAGGGCTTTCTCACCCGGTTTATGGATTCGTAAGTGGTTCAAAAACAGATCCTGACGCTGATATGCTTTCTGAAGCTACTGGTAGTATGCTCGGTTTTTCTTTAGGTAGCCCAGGGTCTGGTAATGTGTCTGTTATAAGAGATGGTTCTAGATTTGATAGGGCCATGCCGTGGTGGAGATGCGATACTTTCTTTCTTATGAGAGAAAAACCATTTGTTAATGAAACTATAAGCACGAATATTTTTGTAGATCAGTTAAATATGAAAATAACTGCATCGCATCCAGCTAATTCTTTGATTAACCCATACACTCATGCTCATAGAGAAGAACACTGGTCACTTTTTAATAAAGTTCCGGATGAAGAAATTTTTGATTTTTCTAGTAACATTAATATATCGGGAGGAAAAACTCAAGAGTTAATATCATACTCTCAGGTTTCTTACTACGGTTATGTTACAAAGGAATTCCTTTCTGGCACTACTCATGCTGGTAGTACTTATCCAGCCCAAACTGAACAGCCTTTTGATTTAGAAAAACCATCAAGTCAATTCGATCAAGTTACTCTTTTTAATTTTGTTGGTTTATCTGCTGATGAGATGGCTGATTCTATAGACTACATTACGAGTGGGTATGAACCTATAGATTATCTTGAAGGCAATAACGGCCCATCAGATTCTACTCTTAAAAAAGGCTATAGCATAGATCAACAAAAGTATGGTTCTTTCTTATACAGAGGTGGATGTCAAAAGAGCACATGGCTTGAATCAGGCTTAGGGCGAGATTTAAACATAATGATCGGGCGTGACTTTGGGAATGAGTGGTTATCCAAAGACCAAAACACAGGCCTCGCTACGTCCGGCCGAGCTTCTCACTATAAAGCAATAGATATCAGTAAACTTTCTATTTCTTCCATAATTTTTGTTGATACTGATTTGTACTCTACTAACAATAATTTAAGATTATCTAAATCGTTTTTCGCCGGCTATGAGTCAGAATTGGGAAATGAATCTAGAAGAATAAATAAAAATGGTAGTGCTCAGTTAATCGATGGCGCAACTGATAGAGCTGCTTTAGAAAACAATCAAAAACTCTATTCGGGTATTTTGACTTTAAGGGCACCGATAAGAGAAACACCGAATTATCAATCAAATTTTAAAGCTAGTTTGCTTCATGCAGATCAATATACGCCTAATTATGCTAGGGATAATTCTTGGCTTGTCAATATGTCGGGTTCTACCCCAAATTATATATCATTGTCAACTAACACTGGCCACAAATTTGCGAATATCCTTCCAAGCGTTTTGTATGCTAACAACAATTCAGTTTTTAACAATGGAGGATATACTGACTCTAACCAAACTTTCTTGAGAAATTTAAAAGTCGGAACTTTTTGGACAGGAGGAAACGATCCAGACGGTTTAGGCTCTCCTAGGAGGATAAAGCACGCTTTAGGTGGAGAACTATTTAATGCTAAAGTCTCTTATGTTGATTCTCGCATAAGCCCTGTCAATTCAGGGATAAATTATTTGACTGGAAACATATATCCGGATGCAAATGCACAAAGAAGCAAAAATCTTCTTAAGAGTCACGTTCATGAGTATAGAAAGAACTATGACATAAAATCCAACTATATTCTAAAGAAAAATGATAACCTCATTTTAGGTTTTCAAGTTGGTCTTCCTGGATTTTCAAACTCTCACAATGGTTTAGCAAATGTTGGTGGTGGTAATGTACCAAGTTTACTTAGGGGAGGTAGCATCCAGACACAAAGAAATCAAATTCCAACGACGAGAAAAACAAATCGTCCACCAGATTTCTTCTACCCGCGGTGTCACCAAGCTCATTTTCACCCGTATGAAAACTCTAAGTTAGTTCTTTACGGTTACTACCTAAAAGATGAAAAACCTTTTGTCAAAAAAGGCAGACAAGTTTTAGGAGCTAACATAGTTCATGAATACATTGGAGAAAGATTTATAACGGATAGATTTGACACTGAACTTTCTTCAGAATTAACAGGATCGATATTTTCTGAGTTGTATGGTAAAACAGAAGTTGGACCTTTTGTTCCTGATGGAGTATCTTTTACTCCAATTATTTCGGTAACGATGTCTGAAGCTAGAACGAATGACGTTGGTGGTTCTCCAAAGCGAATGTTTGCTTCAGGTTCCGTTCAAAGGTTCATGAATATCTACAAGGGCGATAAGATAGAAATTGATAGGATAGAAGGAGAAGAAGAACAAAGCCCGGGCTTCACCAGCTACGATGAAATTTACTACGACTCACTTCCGGTTGATCTGACTTTCTACATCAATGCGGACATGATCCACATGAGTGGATCCAGGATAGATATCAGTTCTGGGGCTAACTACAATGTAGATTCAAATGTTCCTGATGGCGATATTGATGACACTCCGGACGATTTTGATCCAGCTAATGTCATTGGTAGAAAATCTAATGAACCTAAAATTCCAGAATATTTTGTTGGAATTGGGGCTTTTAATCCAGAATACGCAAATATATATTGGGATGGCTCTTCACTCACAGGCTCCATAGTTGACAATTATGTTGGTTTAACTCAACCTAGTTTCGAAAAAGTTTATAGCCAGCGTTTTGTTAAAAGCTTTTTGTTTCATTCTTCATCTCTTAAGGCTAGCCTCATTCTTCCCGACGGCACATCTCAGTTTGATCCGCAAGACGCCCGACTGATATCGAATGATCACACTTTTGGATTAGCTCAGTATCGAAATCAAAAAGGTCTAGATGAGAATGCAAGGTTTGGAATACTCATAAACCCTGACTCACATCAGATGATAGCCTTCAGCACCACTGCCGGCTCCTACAGTTACCCAGATATGTCAGCAATAGAAACTACAGTACCACAAAGTCCTGGAACTACTGGTGACACCGGCGAAGCTCAATCTGCCAGTGATGTTGAAATAATTAAGGGCTTTTATTCAGGAGCCTCCGGTTATAAGCAGCTCGGCGTCGCAACCATAGGCGGTGGCCAAATCATGGAAATAGATAATGGAGATGGTACTTCAACGCTTAGGTTAAGCAAACACTCACGTTATACACCAACGAGGATGCTAAATGGCGTAGATCAAGTTAATGATACCGAATTAAGAAGAAATGCTGCATTCGTATTTGGGTTTGGAACTAGGTCAGATAGAGGTCACAGATATTTGTATGGAAATGGATTTGTACCTTCTACCAGCACTGGCGCGCTGGTGACGGGTTACGATGTGAGGGCTTCTACTGATACCAAATATAACAGGACTAAGGATTATCGTTATCACCAGTATGATACTCGGATTGTTGTTGATCATCCTGCCGGAGTCAAATACGGAATGATGAATTACGACAAACTCAGGCCATCAGTCAAATTTAGTAGGAATCATTATGGACACTTCAGGGATTTACTTGAGGGCAGAAAGCTTTCTGCTATTGTGATAAACGAAGTTGAGCAACAAATCGGAAACTATGACAAATCAATGCAGGATCTTTTTGAAGAAACTACCGCAGGTTCGCAAATATCTGCAGTTGTAGTTAGATTCGTAGATCGGCTCGGTCGACCCTTAATAGATGGAAACGCTTCTAGGAAGTTCTTAAGATCGCAAAACCTAGATAAGTTTTCAAGATCAAGCGTTCCATTTTTTGATTTACCGACAAAGCTTGACGGAGTACCTCCAGGAGAATACTCCGGCGGGTACATGAGAAAAGATCATGAAATGTTTGAAGAAAACGTTGAAATAGATTTAGAAATTCCTGACGATCAATTTTTGTAGTAGATACATAATTATCTCTAGTTCTAGTTTCAGGAGATTTATTTAATCAATGGCTCAGCAAAATAGAAATACGCTCAGGAAGTTAGATTTTCTTGTTGCTAGAAATAGTAGTGACAACTCTGTTCAAAAAGTTGTTTCTCCAAAGCATTTTCAAATTGGCCTAGATGATCCAGAGTTTAACAGTTCAACTTTAAAAGTTCACGGTAGGGCTGAAATAAGAACAGGTGCAACTGTATTACATGGTATTACAGGTTCTATACAGCACCTTCCTGATGGTTCTTCTTATCTTCGTCAAGGTTCAAATATATCGATAGTTTCAGGATCGGATGGTTCTATAACAATTGGTGTAGATGGCTTAGATAGCTTAACATCTGGTACAAAAGCAACAGGAACAATCACTGCGATTGAGACATCTAAATCCAACCTAGATGGAGATGTTCTTACAATACCAGATAGTCAAAGCAGAACTGTTAATTTTACTTATGAACAGGACGATAGTTCTCCTACAAGAGTCAACGCGACCAGTTATAAGATTGCTGCATCTGGAATTAGTAATGTTGATACGCATGCAGCTGCAATCCAAAGTGCTATAGCTTTAGCAAAGGCTAACGGCGATTTAAGCATTACTTCAACTGTTTCGGGAGCAGTAGTTTCTCTAGTTCAAGATACGCCAGGAACTCCAGGAAATACTACAATTTCCGGAACAGCGGTTTCTCAAAGCGAAGTAAATATAAGTCAATTTTCTGGTGGTGCTATTTCCGGTTTAACAAGTAACTCGTTGACTGCTGGTGACGGTTTAGCTTTTAATACAGGGGCCACTTTTAATGGATCAGCAGCTGTTACATTAGCCACAGACTTAGCGACAAATTCTGGTTTAGGATTTAGTTCTAATAAACTGACAATTGATATCAATGCTTTGACAGAAGCTACTCCAGCAGCCGGAGATTTTTTAATAATAAGAGATGCTAATGATTCTGGCAACTTGAAAAAGATAAATTTTAACACTATAAATTCGAACGCTCAGGCAGGCGTTACTCTTAATAATGCTTTGACTCCAGGAGATGGTCTATCGTTTGTCTCAGGGCGCGATGGTACTGGTTATAATAATTCAAATGCCGAGCAAATAAAAATCAATCTAGCAGCTAATTCTGGGCTAGCGATATCAAGCGATAATTTGTCAATAGCTCCTGTAGGGTTAACAAATAAACCATCTCCACATGCGAATGATATTCTAATAATTGCAGATTCTCAATCTAGCAATACTCTTAAAAAAGTTTCTCTTAGCAGTATAAATTCTAGTACTTCTTTAGCTAATTCCTTAGGGCCTGGTGATGGTTTAGAACTAGCTTCTGGAAATTCTAGTTTTAACAACTCTTCTAATGAGACTATCAAGGTAAAACTAAATGGCAATACTTTAGCGCTAGGATCATCCGGGCTCTCTGTTGCTTCAACTCCCGGAAGTTTAACTTCTGGAACAGGAATATCTTCTTTATCGTATAATGGCTCGAGCGGTGTTAGTGTAGCTATTGACACTAATGTAGTTCCAACTTTCGCGAATGGAGGAACTTTTTCTGGCGGAGTAACATTTTCCGGAAACGTTTATGGTAAGTGGAATAAAATAAACCCTTCAACAGATTTTTTAGTTGCTGGTACTAATATTTCCTTATCCACAGCAGCTTCAGGGCAAATTACTATAAATTCTAACAATAGCATCGATGTTGGATCTCTTAGTGGTGCAACTCCTGCTGGAGGAGATTTCTTATTATTAGAACAAGGGGGAACTAATTCTAAAGTTACTGTTGACAGTGTAGTTAATTTAGTTAACAGGACTAGCTTGGTAGAGGCCGAAGACGGTATAACAATTACGTTTAATGGATCATCAAACCCGGCAAAAATTAAAGTTAACACCGCCGGTGATACCATCTCTAACGGCCCGGGAGGAATACACGTCGCAAAAGTTCCTCAAAGCTTATCAGATGGCCTAGGCATCAAAGATTTCCTTTTTGATGGATCAAATGCGGCTTCTATTGTGATAGATAATTCTATAGTAGCTACAGTTTCTGGTTCTATATTTTCAGGAGATGTTGAATTCAATGCAGGTCTTTCTGGATCTTTACAATCTTTGCCTGATGGAACTCCATATCTTATCGGTGGAACTGGTATACAAGTAACAACTGGTTCTAAAGGGCAAGTTATTATAACCAATTCGGGCGGAGGTAGTTCGTTTAGAACTGTTGGCATTGACGCTGACGGAAATGGATCAACTGATAACACTTTAGAATCTAGCGAAAACCTAATTTTAAAAGCTGGAACTAACGTAACGCTAGCAGAATCAGGTGGTGTTGTTACTATAAATTCAGCTGGAGGTGGCACAGTTAGATCTGTCGGGGTCGACACAGATGGCGATGGTTCAACAGATAACAACCTTGAAGCTGGTGAAGGGTTAGTCTTAAAAGCTGGAACTAACGTAACACTAGCAGAATCAGGTGGTGTTGTTACTATAAATTCAGCTGGAGGAGGTTCTGTTAGGGCAGTAGGAGTTGATACCGATGGTAATGGTTCAACAGATAATACTTTAGAAACCGGAGAATCTCTTGTTTTGAAAGCCGGTACTAATACATCTTTGGCAGAATCAGGTGGAGTTGTGACAATAAATTCAACCGGAACTGATACAACATATACCGCCGGCGATGGTTTAGATTTAACGAGCACTACTTTTAGTTTAGACTTAAAGTCTTCCGGCGGCTTGGTTATTGATAGCACAGAACTAAAAATTGATAATTCAATTGTTGCAACTTTGACAGGCTCTAATTTCACTGGTAATGTTAAATTCAATTCAGGTTTATCTGGATCCCTCCAACAGCTAGTTAATGGAACTTCTTATCTCAAAGAAGGATCTAACATATCGATAGTTTCCGGTTCGGATGGTTCAATAACTATATCTTCTCAAGGCGGAACAATTGGAGACGCAGAAGATGAAGATTATACTGACGGATTATTTACAGATTTCACAACAACGACTCCGGTAGGTACACCTATTGATAGGTTCAATGAAATATTAAAACTTTTAGTTCCAGCCCCTGCTCCTGATTTAGATGATATTGATTATAACAATACTTTCGTTTCTAAAGAACAAGTTGTTCCATCTTCCTTATCTTTTGGCACAAGCAACGATCAAAGCTCTGCAACACCGGCTTACGCGAATGTTGCTGCAACTGCTGGTATAGGATCAGCAGTAAATGTAAACGGTGTCTACCAAGTAGCAAATAGTGGAAATAATTTAAGAGCTGCAGTTTTTGATGGTAGCGTAGATATTATAGGAGACTTAAACGAAGATGTTCCTGCTAACATAACTTCTCCAAGTAGCCAAACGAACTACGTAGCTAACTCGTTTGCTGATGGTAATATTGGAAATTTAGTTTTAGAGTTAAATGGCGTTGACATATACACGCTTGATTTAACAAACAATTCTATAGGAGCGGGCAACCCGGGTTCCGGAACAGGAAATTATGTTAACTCTTCTGGTGATTATGAAGGATCTGGGTTTGTTAATGTTTCAATTGCTAAAGCTGGCACTTTTGATAGTGGCACTACTTTCGATAACTTCAAACATCGCACCGGCCGGTGGAAGATAGCTTCAACTGGAGCTATTGGACAAAGAAATGGGTGGAATTATGCCAGAGTCAAACATATAAAAGGTGGAGTCACAAAAGTAACAAATTATGTTGAGTGGGTAAAAGATTCTGATTCTAATGCATTATCTACTTCAGGAAATTCTTTAGGTTTTACAGGTTCCGGGGCTTTACAAATATCTGGGGTTACTTATAACACCAGCGGAACTGCACAATATCAAGTCACAGTTTCTAATGCTTATCGATATGTTTATGATACTAGCGATATAACTTTTACAACTTCAGTTTCCGGAGTTAATTCAGGAGTCAGTTATTCTGTAAGCAACATCACTAAGCCAACAATAGGGGGAGGGGAAAATCATTTAAAGCAAATTTCCGTTAATGAAACAGACAGCATTTCAGCTAGCTACATTCTAGGAGGCGGAATAACTACAGGGATAAACGTTTCCCATCCCCTTAAATCAAATTTAGCTAATTCTGGACAATCGACTATAAGCGGACTACTAATATATAATGTTTCAGAAACTTCTAACGTAACTACAGAGAACTTTCAAAGAGAAGGTTATAGGTTACAAGCAAATAACTACGCTAATCAATCAGACATCACTGGAGGAACTCTTAATTGGGATTCTTCTCAAAGTTTAGTCGGAGGATCTAGCACACATAATACAGGGCTTCAAATTTATAGAGAACGTTTGTATTCTCCTAAAAATACTATCCATTCAGGAGATTTTAGAAATTCTAGTGATGGTGGCTCTTTAACAAATGGACCTTCTGGTAACCCTAATTACTCTGGCATATCCGGAACAAAGACATTTTATCGGAAGTTTCAAAACACTGGAGCAGCTAAGAGAGATTTTAAGTATGCTATGCAAGGTGACGCATCTCTTGTTGCTCATGGAGGTACATTAGGATCTAATAAAAATTTCAAGCTTTATTTTAAGATGCCATCAGACGGTTCTGGTAATACTACAGGTTGGCTAGATGCAGCCACTGCTTTTACTCATGGAAATGTAGCTGACAACGCCGGTGGATCAATTGGGACTGTAGATACTAGCATCCCAATTGCAGCTCCTAATGAAAATAAAGTTTCTTTCGGCACAGTTGAAATTGGAAATAACGAGTATGTTGTAGCGAGAATAGAAGCTGATGCTGGTTGGACAGGCTACTTAGACAATTTTGTTGTTACTTTTGGAGCAGTTGGAGCTGTATCAGCTTCGCCGGCTGTTAACGATATTGATTGTAACCAATCGGGCGTTAATGCAAAGTTAAGTTTTGGTGACGACTTAAATAAATCAGGTTATACAGACGTTGCTACTGCGGCAGGATTCTCTGCAGTAAATGAAAATGAATTATATTCTAGCTCAGGAGATAGAAAAGCAGTTTTTAATAGGGGCCAAGTCATTTCAGGAGATATAAATGAAACAACAGCTGCAAGCGGAAACAGCTACCCAGCTAATTCTTTTGGAGGTGGCAATGCCAATAAGGGAACACTTAAATTAGAGCTAAATGGCGCAGTTATTCATACTACGAACTTGGAGTCTTTTGGTTCTGGAAATGATTTAACCAGTGGTTCAGGTTTTATAAACTTGTCTGTTGCTACCCCTGGAGAAGACACTAACAACCTTCCAGATTTTACTAAATTCTATAGAACCGGACAATATCAAGTAGCTTCGGGCGCAACACAAAGAAATGGCTGGAACTACGTAAGAGTTATTCATACGATAGACGGAAGCGATAGCGCTAGTGATTATGTAGAGTGGGTAAATGATGATTCTAATCAAAACATCACATTTTCTGGCGTAAGCGTTGGTAATTTTGCTTCATCATCCACTTATAAATCATCAGGAATTTCTTACTATATCAACCCAACAGGAAGGTTTGACTACACATCTTCTAATGTTTATAAATATGTTTACAGTCCAGCAGCCGATGCAATTAGTTACCCTACAACAACTAATTGTACAGTTTCTAGTATCCAAGTTTCAGGAGATGGAGTGAACAATGGGTCTGTCAGTAGTTCTACTCGTTCTTTGCCTAATTTAGATAATTCAGTTTCTGATTCTTATGATGATGACATTACCGTTCAAGCTACTTTTAGTTACACCGGTACTTCTATACCGGGAGACTCTGAGCAAACTGTCACTTTAGTTGGAAGAGTGCACCACCCATTAATGTCTCAAGCTGGAAACATAGATACGTCTTCAACAACATCCGCTGTTATATTAGCTGCAAACTTTACCGATAACTCGACAGTTTTAATTGAGAGATTTAATGGAGAAAGCAAGAGGCTTAAAGCTGGTAGCACAAGCTATAATAACCAAGCTAGCGTTTCAGGAGGCAGTAATAATTGGAACAGTGCTACCTCTATGAATGGAGCAGATGCCGCTCACAACACTGGTTTGATAGTTTATAATGGTAAACTTAAGTCTCCTCAAAAAGTAGGATTATCGGGTGATTTAGGCGACTTTAGAGATCAGTCAGAAGGTGGACAGTTGGTAGCTCCATCTGGTAATCCAGATTACAGTTCTTTAAGTAATTCTACTAGAGAATATATTAGATGGTTCCAAAATACCACGGGCGGTTCAAAAACTGATTTTAATCTTACACTTGAAGGAACAGGTACTATAGTATCTAATGCGACTTCTATAACTAGTTCTGGTAATTTTAGAGTTTTTGCTAAGATACCAAACTCTAACTCTGATCAAACTACTGGATTTATGGACACCGCACTTCCTTTTGAAACTGGTCAAAATGGAGACAATGCCGGTGCTTTAGTTGGTTCTTTGGATAGTTCTTTGAACGCTCAAAATCGAGTTACTTTTGGAACAAAGTTTGTGCAGAATAACGAATACATACTAATTAAGATTGTTGCCGATAAAACTTGGACAGGTAACGTTTCTAAAATACAGATAAGCTGGATTTGATATGGCCTTTAATTCAACTACCGAAAGACTGATATCGTTAAAAAAGCTCTCCGGAAAAGCACATACATCAAATGATAAAGGCTTGTCTAATGAAGCGTTACCTTCTGGCATTACGATGTCTTCAGCCACGATATTTTCAGAAGCAATTACAGCCTCCCCAACAGCGACTCCATACTGGAATAATGGTGTTATTGAGTTTCTAAGATTACCGGTAGAGTTCATCACCGGTGCCGATACATCTTCAGGCCGACATGGTTTTAGACTGAAACTTCCTAGTGATTATGTTACTAACTCTACTAATCCTGATAAAAACACTGGGGTTTTTGTTAATAATCAAGTTCTTAATGCTTCTAATGGAAAGTTACAATTAGTTCCTCCCTCTTTTGCTAACGCTTATGAAGCAAAGCCTTATTATGGATCGATAGGTTCCGGAACAAGAATTTACCTTCTAGATGACAGAGATTGGAATTTAGACTACTTTAATGGAGTTCTTTTTCAACAAACTCCTCCCGGCACCGGCGATCATGCTCAAAACCCAACATATGTTGAAGCTTTTATTTATATTGGAGATTTTCTTGACACTGGAGGCGGTGGCGGAGGATCGGGAGACATAACAGCAGTAGTCGCAGGCAACGGCCTATCCGGAGGTGCTAATTCTGGGTCTGCGACTTTATCGATTAATAATAGCATCGTAGCTACTCTTACTGGGTCAAACTTTACCGGAAATGTAGTAGCACAATCAGGGCTCTCTGGTTCCTTACAAAACCTTGCTGACGGTTCTTCTTACTTAAGGGAAGGATCTAACATATCAATAGTTTCCGGCTCAAATGGTTCAATAACTATATCATCTTCAGCTAGCTCTACTGATAACTTATTTAAAACAATAAAAATAGGACCGGTAGGTAAGAAAGTTAGGTTTACCAACAATTTTGGCATGGGAAGCTATGGAACAGTACCAAGCAACATTATATTAAGGTTTAGCGACGGATCTTCTAATCATGACTTTACAGTTGATGATAATAGTGGATCAAGCACATCTTCAGCCAACACAGTTGGTGGAGGATCAGATAGGTCTGCTGTTGATGTAGTGAGCGAATTTGTTTCTGAAATTAATGCAGGAAGTTTAAATTTAACCGCAACAGTTTTATCTGGAAACACATCTACAGATGCATCTTTTACCCTAGTACCAGATGCCGGGTATAGTGTTACTGTAACTGAAGATCCTAATAACGCTAATAGTGGAAATTTTGGAGCTAGTGCTGGTTTTACTTTAATTACTTCTATCTCTGGGCAGTCTGACGTAGTTGCTGATTCAACTACAGATGTCTTAACTCTTTCAGGTTCTAACGGGGTAAAGATATTTACTGATGCTTCTAAAGATGAAATTAGATTTAATTTAGATTTAATTTCTGGGGATAACGTTTCGATAGTCACCGGATCTAATGGCTCTGTAACAGTTAATGCAGCTTCAGAATTAAGAAATAAGAACGTTTATTCTTTATCTAACATATCAGCTGGCAATAACGTCGAAGTATCTGCTACTAATTTTCAAACTGTAGAATATAAGCCGGAATCAGTTGATGTCTTCTTAAATGGCTTAATAATGCATTCAGGATCAGTTTCTCAAGTAAACAATGGAACAGCTGACTACTATGTTTCCGGGCCAAGTACTTTAAGATTTGCTTTTGATATTGAAAATCTGGATGTTTTAGATGTGATTCTTAATCCCGGAGGTGGAGTTGCAACTAATGTGACAGTTGAAAATGACAACGTTGCTAGAGGAACTCCTATAATAACTTATGAAGCGACTAGCGTTCTTACAAATGAAAGAGTTTTTAGAGTTTCTGATGTTCTAAATTTATCTACAACATCTTCTGGGTTTGTAGACTTAGACATAGACAGGAAAAAAGAAATTTATATAGTTAGTTCAGCAGTATCAAGCGGAGCTTCATTCAATACTAGCGTAGACTTTAGCGAGGTAGCATATTCAGAGAAAAGAATAGATGTTTTTATAAACGGTCAAATGTTATTAAGCGGATCAAATAGGGATTATATTATTCAGCCAACGTCCAATATAGTTTTTAATTTTGATCTGTATCCCGACGATAGCGTCGTAGTTTGTGTTATTTAGTAAACATTTAGTAATTTTTTCCATAGCCCACTCATCCTAAAGTTAATTCACGTTTTTTTTTATTTAATGTGAAAACTCTTTTGACATATCGTGATAAACATACATATTTATCTAATGTAAGAGAGAGAGATTTAATGAAAAAAATGTTTAGAACTTCAGATATCGCCCACGCTGCATATTTAATGTTGAAGGGTTTAAAATTAACTTTAGCTACTCGAGAACCGAGTGGTAAGTTTAAGTTTGAGTTTGAAGATCCAAATGAGCTAGCGAAATCTTACGTAGTAGAATATATTACTAGTAATTACGCATCGTTTGACACTCACTTGAAGAATCTTAAAAAGTTATTGTATTAATTCGTTTTAGTCCATTTAAATTCCAGTTAAAATTTAGTTGTTTTGTTTTTTTTATAAAAATCAAAAAAGGAAAAATATAAATTATGGCAAATGTAAATCAAATAAGATTACAACAAATCTCTGGTTCTTTAGCAACCATAGACTCAGGCGTATCGGGTGTTAACTCAGCCGGTGCACTTCCAGCTGCTTTAGGCGAAAACACTATAGCGGATATGGAAGATATCATGACATACTTTGCACAAGCTATTGCAAATATTCATGGTAAAACAAACTTTGGTACTCAAACACCTGGTCTAATTTCATTCGATGCTTCTGGTATCGATATTGTCTTAGACCAAGATCAATCAGGAAGAAAGATTCACCTTGACTCTGAAGGTTCTGTTGATATCGATGCTATCACAGGACTTGACATCAACGTTGCAACAGGCGGTTCAGATGCAAGAGACCTTGCTATCTCAAGCACAGGCGGTGGTGATTCTAGCGTCCTAATCAGTTCTGCTGGTTCAGGCGCAGACGCTCTATCACTTGACGTTTCTGCTGGCTCAATGGTAGTTGCTCCATCTCTTGCAGATGGTCAGACATTGAAGCTTGGTAAGAACGGTGCTGTTGAAATGGTGTTTACACCTCATGGTACACCTGCTAACGAGAAGGTCTCACTTACAAACACTGCAGGTACAGCTGATGATGCTATTAGCCTTGTCGCTACTGCTGGTGGTGTTAAAGTTCAGGCTGGTGATGATTCACTTCACCTTGATGCTGACGGTACCGATGCTGATGCATTGAATATCGATTCAGCTGGTGGTATGGACGTTGACGTTGCTGGCGTTCTTAACATGGCTGCAGGCGATGACTCTGTCATTGCTGTCACGACTGCTGCTAAGGACCTTGCTCTTACCGTTTCAGGCGGTGGTGCTCAGGTTCTCCAGTTGAACTCAGCAGGTACCGGTACTGATGCAATTGACATCAATGCTTCTGCTGGTGGTATTGATATTGATTCAGCAGCTGAACTTAACTTGGCTTCAAGCGCTGCTGCATTCCTATCAGGTTCATCTTTCGTAGGTATTAAATCAACTTCAAGCGCAGAGATTCATGCTACTTCAACCTTGACTATGTCTGGTACGAATGGACTAAAGATTCAGTCTTCAGGCGGAAGTATTCAGTTTGAATCGCATGACGCAGACTCTGCTATGAATGGTGGGTTTATTAGTCTTGCAACTTCGGGTGAATTTGCTGCTTTCGTTGCTAAGGACTTGTTCTCAAGTACTACAACAATTATGGGAGCAATCAATGCGTTAGCTCAATCAGGAGAACCAACGAAGGTTGTCTACCGAGTAACTGGTAGCCATGCAGCTACCACAGACTTGTACCTAAACACTGACGGTTCATCAATTTCCGCACTCGCTGCAGGGTCTTCCCTAGGCGCTCCGGGAACTGGTATTTCGAAAGTTTCAGGAACATCAACCTCACTAGCAGCCAATAGGGATCCTCACAAAGTTGAAGTATTCCTTAATGGTATGTTACTAATGTCAGGTTCTAGCGCTGACGTGACGAATAGCCACGCAGATTATAGAATCGCAGCTGCAAACCGATTGCAGTTTGGATTTGCTTTAGCAGCCGGTGACGTACTTCAAGTTATGGATCGTTCTTAATAATTAAGAATGAATAACTTCTTAAGGGAGGCTTCGGCCTCCCTTTTTTTTAACTTTTTTTTAGAAAAATATATTTTATTTCTATGTTAGAATTATTTTAAGGGGTATTAAATTGAAAGATTTTATAGAAGAATTTTTTAATAAAGAAAACTCAAAATACGAGATGCTCATTAATTTAGATACTTCTGGTGCAAGGCTTATAGATAAAGCAACAAAAGACATTATGAATTCTAAAAATGAGTTATCTAAAATAGAAGATCCTAAAGTTTTGTTTGAAAGTATGAAAAATTTTATTGAAAACATCGATAAGAGATTCATAAATATAAACAATCAAATTAATTTCTCAAGAAAAATAGCTAAAGCTAGGGTTGAAGCAGTAAGAGATTGTTACTCTTATGTCTTGCAAAGAGAAGAAGAGATAAAGAAAGAAGAAGAGATAAAACAAAAAATCTTAGCAGCTGATGAAGATAGAATAGAAGAAATTAAAGAATCAATCCTTCTTGGCGAAGACTTAGAAAAAGAAAAAAGAACAATTGGAACTCGCCCAGAAAAACTAAGCAACGTTAGAAAAGCAAAATCAGAATTATCTGGATCTAAAAAATCCTCATAGATATTTTCTGCATTGAATAATTAAGATTATGGCAGCAATATTAGACCCAAAGACACGTTTTTTTGATACTCTTCTCACGAAAGAGGGAAGAAGGCAACTAGCATCTGGAGAATTAAGGATGCGGTATGTCTCTTTTTCGGATAGAGCTACTACATACGATGATAGTGGAGATGGCGTAATCTACAACAAAGACGGTTCAGTCTTTTTTGAAGCAATGTCTAACCCGCAAGATCAAATAATACATGAAGCTCCTAGCATAGTTAACATGATGTCTATTAGAGATCCTGATTCACAACCTGTCTTCTTAAATGATAATAACGGTAACCGCATTCAGGCTGCTATGTTTGGGGATGAAGTTATTTCTCCGCCAGATGGAAGGTTTGTTTCTTCTTCTATCACTAGTGGCGTTGACAGAATCAATACAATTTTTGATTTAAATAAGAACTTTTATGTAAGTGGAAGCGCTACTCGAGAAATAGAGTATAATTCTAGCTCAACTTTAAGGGGTTGGTGGGTTTTTGAAGATACCATGTCTCAATTAACTACCGCTGGTTTAAGCTTTACTAGCGAAAATATTGTTAGCATTACCACAGAAATTAATGAGGATAATCTTTCGCAAATAGAAGTAGATGGAAATACATACCTTGCCTTCAATGGAAGTTCTGATTTTAACTACATAAGGTTAAAAGGATTAGGAGTTAACAGAGGCGTTAAAATAGGCGATAGAATAGACTATGGAAATTTCTCAGGCTATATAATAAACAGAGTCGCTGACCAAAATTCAATAGATTCTTTTAGAATAAAGATTCGTTTAGCAGCTAAGCAATTTAATGCTGAAGCCTCTGGACCTAATCAAATTGTCAAAAAAGGAATTGTTGGAACTTTAGGATCTTTTTTGATAACTGACGATAAAGTAAGTGAAAATCTAAAAAGAAACTCTTCGTTATCAACCAATGCTTCCTACGTAAAATCAGCAACTTCAGGCCCAAAATTTCTGAATGATTCGAGTCCTACGTTTTCAGACGTTCATCTAACGCATGTTTCTAGGAAAGTTAATAAATCTTATCAAAGCCGGCAAGATAGGGCAATTAGAATATCTCTAGAAGGACAGTTTTATGGAGTAAACAACTTTCCTAAGAAAGATAATGTAAGTGGAGAAAAATTCGAAAACTATCCACCTGATTCAGCGAATCGGATAAATCTCGTCACCGGTGGTGCGGGTGGCTATGAACCTTTAGGGAACCAATTATCTTTTAGTTTCTATTTAAATAATCCAGCTGACGGAAAAACCGAGACAATAGCATGCATTTATGGTCATAGTACTTATGGAACCTATAGCCACGCCCTCCGCAACCTTCTTCGACAACAAAAAGCAAAATTGTATGTGATAAACGACGATTTGTTTCTTCGGATGGTAAACAGCTCAGGTGTAGGCCACTTTACTATTCAGATACTTAATTCTATTAAGCCAAAAAACTGGCATCGAGTTTCTTTGGCATGGAATAAACACTATATTTCTTTAGTTTTAGATGGAAATATGAAAACTTCTAAAACTGTTGTCAATCACGAGCGAATCTTAGAGTATGGTGGAGGTGATATTTTCACTGCAAATGAAATGAGGGCTAATACTGGATACATATTTGAAGACCCGGTCAGTGGACTCAGAAACGCTCAGCCGACTCATCATTACATTATGCCTAATCAACCAATTGATTTGATATTAGGGAATGAACCTACCTTCGACCACGTTAATGAGCTGTCTCCGACTCAATTTTCCTTTGTTGACGATACTTATTTAGATGGATATATTCAGAGTTGTGAATATTATATTGATGATATAGATAATACAGATTACAGTTTAGGAATTACAACACAAACAAATTCAGATAATGATGTTCCTAACGGGAAAGCTAAAATTGGAAATATGAATGTTCCAATTTTTAATAATTCAGTTAACTTTTCTAAGTATTTTGAGTTTAAATACGACTTGAATAAAGCCTACATAGTTAGCAAACTAGAAGATGCCAATGCCGCGAAAGCAAGAGTAACTTTTGCTCATGCTTACGATCCTAGATACGATAATGTTAACAACCCGCTTTCAATAACTCTAAGAGATTCAGTGGATAATACAGTAGTTTTCAAGAGCACAAAAACAACAACTATTCCAAACGCTCGATCTGAAAAGGTAAATAACAATGAATACAAATTCAAGATTCCTGATTACTCTATTGAAGGAGCTAAAATAAACTTCAGCTCGAAGCAAGTTTTAGCTGAAAATTTTGCAGATGCTGTTAATCGAGCTAATGCTAATCAAAATTTATTCATTACAGCAACCCATGAAACCAGCGATATTAATGATTTACCAACAGACAGTACAGTATCTCTAACCCAAGGCAACCAAGGTGCGTCGGGTAACACACTGATAGAATTTAGTTCCTATAATCCTGATTCTATTTTCAAAAAAGATTTTTCTGGTGGCGAAGTTTCTGGGTATTTAGCGAGAGGTTCTAGTTGGACTAATAGGCAACGTCTATCAAACACTGCGGACCATTTTGGTGTAAGGGATGCGTCTCTCGATTCTGTTTATTTAAACTATTACGATATACCAATCGAAGCAGATGTTTCTAACAGGAGTTGGATTCACTCTCATTTCATTGCTAGTGAAGCTACTCTTTATGTTGCAGCTGTAAGCGGTTCTATTTATCAAAAAGAACATCAAGTTAATAGGGAAAATATTGTTTTGGATTTTGAAAGTTTAGTAAAATCCGTTTCCTCGATACTTTCGGGTTCTGTTAGTTCTTATAAAGATTTAAAACTTTTATCTCACTTAGACTTGGATCTTACCGAAGACAATCAAGGTTTAGAAGTTATACGTTACAAGCAAGAAAGAGAAGGCAATTTCTTAGAATTAGGAGAAAATTTGACTGAGCATGAGACAAGGTCATTTAAAACTCGCTATGAAAATTTTCAGTTTGTAGAGCATGCTTATGGTCAACATAATGATTATTCTGTGCAGGTTCCTAATATAAATTCTTTAGATCCAGCATCGCCAATATCTGGCTTGTTTTTTCAAAAAGAAGCAACTTTGCTTAACATAGAAGAAGTTATCGATAATGATTTAGATGAAGACGAAAACACAAGAAGCTCTACTAGGCTTCCTAATTTCTTTATTCTTCCTCCTATTAGGGTGGAAAATTTTGTTTTTTCCGATCCAGATTTTACGATAGACACCACGAAGGGACGCGCTCGTCCGTGGAGGCAGTTTCTAAATATTATCACCAGAAGTATAAAAGAAGAACACCGCAGCTACGAATCTGCAATTGCCTTTTATTCACACCAAATATCAAATTTTTACAAGAGTTTAATACCTCGACAAACTTTACAGGCAATCTTTGACAATAGTAACCTAGTAGGTCATAATGCAGACTCTAATGAAGACATCGTAAAATATTTAAGCAGAGATGCCAATGCTGGGCCATTAAATAAAATTAATTCTTCTCTTCACGATTTTAACGAAGTTATTGAGTTTACAAAAACTAGTTTTAATCAAAATACTTTTGTTCAAATGTTTGAATTATCAAAAGATAATGGTAAACCAACTTTTAAAAAATTAGCGATAAGAGATTTAGGCGTTTTTTATAAGTTCGAATGGTCAACAGCTACAGAAATTCAATTCAATGGAACTCCTAGAAATGATTTAGACCAACGACCTATGGACGATGTAACGATATTAGGTCCTTCTCCACTGCAACATCAGAAACTAGTTCATGCTTTTACTTTTGGAAAAATCATAAGAGATAAGCAAGGAAACCAACCAGGAACTGGGGTATATTATTTGCCTATTTTCTATTTCGAAGCTGAGATTGGAAGTTAAATATTAATATGTACGATAATAAAATTTACAATTATAAAGATTATGAAGCTGGCGCAAGAATAAGAGCGATCAAAGATGGGATGAGAAACTTTTTATATGGTGGCAATAGTAACACTCTCGGAAAACCTGTTCAAACAGACCCAGATTTTTTTTCTATAGTAGCTTCATTAAAAAGACCAATACAATTAGAGGGAAAAGATAGAAGTATTCAGCTAGCTAAAATAAAATTTAGGTACACTTACACTTACGCGTGTCTTTTTGATACAATACAAATACTAACAAGAGATCCTTTAGATTCTTCAAAGTACGTTGAAATTTCATCTAAAAACATTGTAGAATCTTTGGGTGTAGAGGAAAAATCTATTGTAGATTATTTGAAAGGCTTTTTAAAAGGCGTAAATAATTTTTTAACAGTAAAAGAAAGTAAAAGAAACGGTTATCATGTTGATTTTGAAAACGTTCCTATTAGAACTTTATTAGAATATATAGGAGAATATTCAGCGGTTTTAGCAATGCCGGCTGACTCATCACCAGCTAATCAGCCTATTGCTCCAATTATGAGTCAATTCCCCCAACTTTGCAGTGCTGGCCGCGGCAGTAGCCGAAAAATATATCTCTATAGTGATGAAGCTTTTGAATCAACATCTCATTGGAGCCAATTACCTTTAGTTCTAAAAGATGATCTTCGCAAATCTTTAAAAGTATTAAGTTACTTAAAAGAAAATGATCTTGCTGTATATGAAAAATCTTTTAAAAGTTGCTGTGAAGATTTAATAAGAAAAAATACAGATCCAATGTCAATTTTTAGTAACTTTAATCCTATTTTTAAGAACGAGAGAAATTTAAATGAAGTTAAATTATCTTTAGAAGAAATTAATTTGATATCCTATTTTATGATGAATGCTGGCTGTGAATATAATCCTGATAAGCTTCATAATAGAGACAACCCAAACATTTTTAGGTCTGGTTTAAAGCCAGTTAATGCAGCTCATAACTATAATATTTTTGAAAAGATTATTAGTTTAGAACATTTCTCCTCAGAACATATTAGAAAAAATTTATTTATAGCTTTTGTTAATAAAGATTCTAAAGGAAGAATTATATCTTCTGCAACCTCTAAACCAATAAGCGTGCACGAAGCTGTGGGTAAATCTATTCAAGTAACTCACAGACAAAATAGATTTCCAACGCCTCCTGTGATTCAATTTGATGCTAAAGATCCAGAAAAGATAAATATTTCTTCTATAGATAGCATCGAATCTGCAGGCGGGACTGCCGCATCACAAGTTTTTTTCTCTATAAGAGCTTATGGGGAAGAATATTCTGCTGAATACGGAGATGAAGAAAAAGCAGCTCAAAGTTCTAATGCAGTTTACCAATGTAAAGAACTTGGCCGGCCGACAATTGAAAATTCTACTGCTGATGTATATTCAATGCTCAATGAACTTGAGTTCGACGTTGCTTATCCTTTTACTAAAACGCAAATACAAAGAATCTTTATAAGAAATAATAATACTGGTGAAAATATTACTTTTTCTAAAGTTTTTAGTCACGATTCTAGCCTTTATCAAAAAATAATCGGAGAAAAATATTCTAATATTGAAGAAAAACTTCGAGGAATAAATGCAATTGGTTTTTCCATTAATAATAACGATTCAGAAGAACATCATCCACAAAATTTAATAAAAATTTATGATATTCCTAGACAGTTAAGAATAAGCAAAGTTACGTTTTTCTCAGGTATCCCTGTTAGTCTTTCAACTCAAGATAATCAAAATCAACAATTAGCGTATGTTGAAGGTTCTAACACTATTGTTCACAACGATCCAATACCCGGAGAAAAATATACATATGTCATTAACTTTGCAGAAAAAGATACAGGGATTATAACTAAAAACGCAAAAATAGAAGTTAAAGTAAAAACTGCCAGAATGTCAAATCTCAATCTAAACCTAGTCAGGGGAGTAACTTTATTAGAGAAAGAATCTGAAGAACTTGGTTCATACAACTACTATAAAGTTTCCATAGCTGGTCAAAATTTGAGAGATTACAGGGCAAATTTCGTAAACAGGACTATAGATAAGATTTTCCCTCCACCCCTAGAGGGTGATGGCGGCGAAGCAAGAGAAACTTTTGCTGATAAAGTTAAAGAAAAACTTAACGAAGATTTGTCAGTAATTGGAAGTAGTTTTAGGTTAGCGGTTTTAAAGTATAACAAAAATTCCGGAGATTTGATAAATGAAAATATTTTAGAAAGCCTTTCCGACGATGATCAAAACAGGTACTTTGAAATCAAAATTCCGAGAAATGGTCGACCTATGGTGATAGGTTATAATTTGATTATTGATAATCCTTTTGAAAATATAAACTTAGATGAAATAGTAGAAGGAGACGACGTAAATAAGACAAAGTTTTTAAGAAAAACTAGCAAGTATTTTAATGATATAACTATCAATACCGGCATTTTACCTGGCCCGAACAGAGAAGACAATGACAAAAATGCTAGGTTTAATAATGTGTTTGGTTCTGATTTCGATTTTGCTAATTCAACTTGCATAGGAGGGGTTTTTGAACATTATGGAAACAACATTCCATCATCGTTTGGATTTTCTGCAGAACTCTCTGCGTCCCCTCTATATAACGGAGAATTTTCTTTACGATGGCAAGCAGAAAAACCACAAGATTTTTTATCAAATAGTATAGATTTTTTTGTTGTCACTTGCGTCATAATGAAGAACGAAATAGAACATTTAGAGTTTCCTATTGATGCTCATCCATATATTACTAATGAAAATTTCGAACCGTTTGCATGTAATATAAGGACTAGAAGTTTTGAAGGAATAGCTAGCTACGTAAAATTTAGAGTTTATATTGTGAATAATAATTTTAATATTTCTAACATATTCTCAGAATCTCAGACTGTAAATGTATCTTCTAGGTTACATGTCAGGTCTGATCAAGGAAGGGTGATATTATAATGAGTATTCCAGAAAACTTTTTCTCCTTTCCTAGCCTTGATGAAACTCCGATGAGCAGACGCGCTCAAGATTTAGCAGTAGATCGAAATTTTGTAAACTCTCCACCAGAAAGATCATTGACCAATGGAGAAAACCTCGTCGGGAATATGCAAACTAGATTTGGGACTTCCTCAGACTTCACCGATGTCCGTACACAATCCCCCGCCGCTAGGAACAATACAGAATTAGTCCACTCGAATGGATTAGTAAACCGTCTCATTTCACCTCGTCGTAGCGCTAAATTTCTTCCAAAACAAGTTGGCCATCTTTTCCCGTTTATTTACAATCTCGATGATCCCGACGCTAGGATAACAACTTCAATACCATTCGGAGATTTTTCTTTTTTGCTTACTTTTGAAGAATTTTCAAGAGAAGAAGCTCAAATATTAGCAGATTTTAATTACGTGCCTCTTAATGAGGGTATAGAAGATGTAGTTGATGATCCTGAATTTTCAAGTATTAGATTTCTAGAATCAGATTCAGCTTTTGAGTGGAAGAAAAATTGCGAAGCTTCTATTTGGAGAAAGTGGGTTTCTACATGTATCATAATGGAATCTTCTTTACCTGATGAAGATATAAATGGAGGGCCAACCCAAGGCCAACGTATTTTTGAATCATTCCGGATAATTTCAGCAGCCGAACAGGCACAGAGAAAAGATCTTCAAGATTCAGACATCTACCGGGCTAATTTATTATCTTCGGGTGTTTCTCACGAAGTATTTTCTCAACCTAGTTCCGAACATACAGGCAAAAGTATGTTTCATGCCCTAAAATCAATGCAAGCCCCGACATCAAAAGAAGAACTTAGCGGGATGCTTTTTTCTCTTTACTCTAATTATGTTCCAGCTGAAATGGCTAGAAATGCAATTAAGTTTGTAATAGAAGCTTATTCAAATATATTTTTGGCAGATGAAATTTTTATCAAAAATGCTTCAGCTCACCCTATCTCTAATGATCCTAAGAAGAGAAAATTGTATGAGCTGGGTGAAGAAAACATTTTTAAATCTTTTCTTACAAAAATTCCAACAGTTCAAGGTTTAAGAAACTCAGGCCTAACTAACAACGATGATCTTTTAATCGAATCTGATCGCGAAGACCCTAGAAGAGCTAGAGCTATTTTAGAAGAGCTAGTTTTTAACTGTCCTCAAACAGATCGAACTCCTGCGAGTCTTTCTTATAAGTTACCAATTCAAGGTACTTACATTAAGCCTATCGCTATTCAAAAAGGGTATTCAGATAATGGGCAGGATCCTTTAACTGAGATCGAATACCATCATCTTGCTAGTATATTCGATCCCGGAAAAGTAACTACTAGGTTGGTAGAACCTACTACATCTTCACTTTTTTTGAAAAATAGCTTATTTTTATTTAGGCATATATGGTCTTACATTAAGGATTTCACTTACGAACAAATCACATATCAGCAAGAAAACGTTCAAAATTCTCTTAATAATGTTGGCTCAATCGTCGCTTTCGGTTTCCTAGAACATAGAAGAGGAGGAGATGGCTTTCCGGAAAGTGATCTAATCCGAGCAGATATGCAAGGATCTAATTACGCTCGAGCGTTAAAAATAAGAAAGATTCTTTTTAATGCTAGGGCTCAATCGCTTTTCAGAGATGCGCCAATAGTGAATTCAGCATCAAGCTACAGCTTTGAATCAATGATATCAGAGAACCCATCTGATGCAGATGATATCCAGGATGCTTTTTTGCCTCAGATAAAGGTAACAGTTGGCGAAAATCCAGAAAACACTCGGAACGTGATATATTGCCCTTATTTAGTAGATGATGTTAAATTCGTTACAAATTCTGGTCAAGAAGTTAGGGTAGTAACAGCTAGAGATCTTTTAAAAATAAAAAAAAGGATAGGAGATATCTTGCTATCTACATCTCCAGATACAGAAGCAAGAACTCGCAATCAAGAAAATATCGTTAAAGATGTACATGCATCAGACTCTGCATTTACTATTAGCATTATTGACTCTTTCCTAAGGCGTTTAGTTCCTTTGGAAAGAGATTTTGATCCTAAGGGAGAACCCGGTTCTCCTATGCCAATAAGACAAGCTCGAGCTAATCCAACCTACAGCCACGGAAGATTAGCAAAGCTAAATGTTTTATTAACTCCGGAAAATATAGTTGCTCACATTGGAAAGAGGAAGTTAGGAAAATACCTTTTCGATCTTTCTCTTAATTACGAATATTACACGACAAATCATAACAGGGTCAGTAACTATGCTCCTACTGCTAATCAAGGATTCGCTGTTAAAGTCTATGATTCATCCTCGCCTGGTGCAGCAACATCAGCAGCCGGCTTAAGGCAGATAATAGAAGAAGATTTTCGAGTAGGTCACGGTGATGGAGATCCTGCAATATTTACTTACTTAGAACAGTCAGAAGCTAGGCTACAAGCTAACAATGGTAGGTATAACAGTTCTGGTTTTAATATGCTAAGTGAAACCGCTGGTTCAATAAACGTAGCAGCCGGAGGTGATATCCCGAAAGAGATGCTGAGTTTGTTAAACTGTAGCGTTCTTCGCACCCGCTTTCCAGGGGTTTCAAAAGCAAAAATCAAATTTGCAAGAAAGTTTTATATTCTATTATCAACGTTAGGTCAAATAGCTGGTGACTTCGCCAACATGGACCGAGATGGAGAAACGAATGTTCGACTTCCTTATTTTATGGCCCAGAAAAGAAAGGTCAAGGCTCAAACTTCTTCAAACAGCGAAGCTTTTGAAAATGTGAACCAAGTTAACTTTGGTTCTAATGCAGATTTAGCAGATCTTATATTTCACGACTTTATACAAAGATGCAATAAACTCACAGGCATAGACAGAGTCGCATATTTACAAGTTCTTGGAGACGATGCCCCCGGTATACCTGAATCACTCGCTGCTCTATTTCGACAAAATAGTATCATGTCAGTAGCAGCTCCTCAAAATCATGATTGGAAATTCTCTAACTTACCGGTGCAAGAATATCTATTAATAATAGAGTACGTCAGTTCTATTCTTGTTGATGATTATCTAAGATCAATAATTCAACAAAGCTTTGTAATAGAACAAGAGATGAGCCAAATTCCACGGAACTTAAACGAAATTGAAAGAGTTTATCGTGATACTCTAGCGCAAGCGATGACATATATATTGGACGGGCAGGTAGAATCTTTGGATAATGCCGGCCCAGAGACGCAAGCAAACATTCTCTCAAAGCTTGAAAAGTATTTTTCCAATGTTTCTGGCGGATCGATAAATTATTTTAATGTAGTAAAAGATTATTTATTTGGTGCTCCTCAAAGTTCATATAGATCTGCGACTGAATCTAATATGGAAGCAACAGAAACTTTAAATTTGAGGAATTTTAATGGAGATGTTGAAACTCGTTCTTTAGCATCTTCCGTATATGGCATAGGCGCAGGTGGATTGCTATCAGGGACAGGTTTTGCAGGCGTTTTAATCGATCCCGATAATGCTAGCAGGGTTAATGAAGATGTTCATAGAGAGCTAAAAACTCATATTCTAAAATTGGATAGAGAAACTAATATTTTAGTATTATTTTCAGAGTTTATATGCGGTCAACTTTTTTATGGTATAGATCATCCTTTAGGAACTACTGATAATTATGATTTATTTCATTCTTTTTCAGATTATGAGCCTAATTCACTAGGCATTTTAAATATGCTCTTTAATCCCACCAACGATGATCTAGCCGACGAATACGAAAATCCCGCCATGGACCGCAGCGATACTGGGGAATTTGTTTCATCTTTTCTCGAGAACCCTTCTCACCTGCCGCATAAGCATCTTACTGAAGTCATATTGGAATACATAGAAATATGTGATAGCATCATAGAAACTCTTCCTAGGGTTAATTTTGAGTTAAAAAATACAATCAATGATTATCATCTAGGCCAGCATGATGACAGAGACGTTAGATATGCCACTGGCAACGGAGAGTACGGAATTGATTCTGCTGGAGCGAATTACACAAATGAATTTGGCCCAAATCAAAATGATCTTGATCTTGCCATCCACGCCGAGCAAAATGCCCTACTCACCAACCCGACTCAATTCGGTGCCCTTTCGACTATTGATCAGGGCAGCGCTTTTTTTGATGCAGGAAACAATCAAGAAAGATTAGAAGAACATGCTAACGCTTTCAACAATTATCTTCAAAGGGCTAATGACTATTTTAGAGCAGCTTCAAAGGTCCTGTCAGTGCAACCAACTTTTAGGTTATCTATAGTCAGAAACCGTGCCGTCGGCCATGACGATTCATTTTCTAAAATCAACGCTTTAGGGTTTTTACCTCATATATCTATCCAAACTGAGTATACCCAGCAATTAGCAAGAGAGATTTGTGAAAAATTTCAGACTGCAAATTCAGATTATTCAGCGGCTTCTGACGCGTCTAGAGATGTTCATCAACGCCCCTTCATTATCGGTAATTCTTTTTATGATCGAATCGGCTTAGAGCCGGCTTTTGACGATCATATTAGTCCAAGCCCAAATAACGACTCAAGAAATTCGGCTGCAGGAAGTTTACACCATTTATCAATACCCCATGGTATATCTCTCGATGAATTCGTAAAAACGATGTATCATGATATGGAAAATGTTTTAAGAGAAGCTGGAAATAATGCAAGAGCAGACCGGCTTAACAATAATGTCTTTCCTGCGTTCGATGGCCGGAGGATAACAAATATAATCCCTTTTTATAAGAATAGAGTATCTACTTATAAGCAGGCAGGCATCGCAGCTGAAGCAGAGTACGATGAAGTAAGTACTTTTTATGGTTATCCTGTAAACGCTTTTAAAAAGAGAGATCGACAACAAGTAGAACTGGGCAACGGTCTAAGGGAGTCAACCAGTGGCCATGGCCATGCTTCTAAATCGACCTTGGTAACTAATGATGTTCAAGGTCTCGAATCAGCCAGACTTCGTATACAAGAAAGAGACTATGACGAAGGAAATTTAAATCATGATAAGAGATTTTATGATATTGATCGAATAACAAGGAGATTAATCAACCCCAACCCACGGCGCCGGGATTTTGAGCCGACTGCAATAAATCAAGATTTTGCAGATTTTATTGCTCGTGAAATTTATCTAAACGATATAGCAGTAATACCTCCGAGTTGGTATGCAGAACTTCATAAAAAGTTTCCCCCTATTCAAGAAATGGAACTAAAAAAAGATTTGTTTCTTTCGATAGGAGGAGACGGGACGGCAAATATCAACCCGCAACTCGCCGTTCCTAATGAAGGCGAAATTTTAAACTCTTTAGGGCTTAGTAAAGACATAAAAGGGATAGTAACTCAAGGCACTGAAGATACCGGTTTAAGTACATCTTCTACGTATATAGAGGTTAAATACAGGGTTAGAAAAATAAAATATAAGTTTCATCGTGCTCATGGGGCGGCTCCTTTCTTTAATACTGATAAAATTGGACAAAGCACTCACTTTGTTACATTCAACCCTGAGCCCAATCGAGTTAGAGCATCTACTATAGGTTTTATGCCAGATCGTTTCGGCCCGCAAGTTGGCCCAACTAGCCCTGTCAATGGTGCATATCAACTAGTGGAAGAAGAAGGGTCAACTACACTTCAACACTATGTATCCAGCAGATCAAAAAGAGCTTACTGGATGCCCTTATATGAAAAAATGGGCAAGAACTTTGCCGGTGAAGGACTAACCCAACCGAACCCTCCTTACGTCGGTTTTTCTAAATTACGAGATTTAAAAATTAATTCTATTCAAGTTTCAAACTTGAAAGTAAGATCTAAAAATTTCGCTTATCAAATGTCTAAGATGTCAAATCTTTTCCAATATATGGAGAAGTATCAACCTACTTCGACTAACCAGCACTCAGTTGGGATGAAAGCTTTTGATAACATGTTTTATGATGCGCTTACTGGCGGAGGAAGGTTCCATTCCACCCTTACTAATGTTTTGACTGATGCCGGTGCCCAGCGTACTACGCATTGGCAGAGTGAGTTTAACGAAACAACCGAAGGCAATAGCAACTTAGAGCTAGTTTTTCCTCATTGGAGTAGAGACGGTTTTGAAGCAATCAGGAATCCAAATAACATATTTGAAAGAATTTCTCTTTTAAGTAAGCCCGTGACCGAAAAACAAGTAGATCATCTTGAAATCCCAAACCATCGGGAGCATGCTTACGGAGGTCGAGCTACAGGGTTTATTAGAAGCATTCTAGCGCAATCTCCTGCTACTTTATTAGAATACTTAAGAACTCCTTACAATGGCAGCAAAAAGTTTTTGACTCACCCAGGTAGTGACTACAGCGAAAATGTTTTATATGATGCGTTTGGCCAAAAAAACGTTTACACGGAGGGCCGACGTAACTACTGGGCTGATCTAGATTCTCCAGTTTATGGTTATTTTAATGCAAATCAGTCTAGGCGTTTTAACAGTAAAACTACCATGGTCTATCAGCCTATCAGATCACCCATGTTTGATCAGCTTGAAAAGGACTCGGCCGGTCGCAATCAGGTTTCCAATACTCGAAAGCGATATACCCAGAATCAAAATGCAACTGGCACCGACCTTCCAAGGATCGCGGGAGATACCTCTCAACCTTCTGAGAAAAATTCAAGCGTAATATGGCTAAGGCACGATCCTACTAAATTTGAAATATTTTATGCTAAAGCTAAAGCTTTGTGGCTTCAAAATAAACCCGGAATAGGCAATGACTATAAGCCAAACTCTGATTGGGCAGATTTCGATCATTCTTTTTCCGACAACATGATGGAAATCCCGGTATTAGATGAAGTTTTCGTTAGGATCAACTCAATGGCTCCTCCAGAGCATGGCAAAACAGGACGATTGCGAGTTGGTTATGATACTACAGATACGGAAGCTAAAGGAAATTGGGACAGAGGATATCGTTTTTATGATTATTATCTCGGTCAATCATCTTTTGACTTATTTCAGAATGGTTTTGCTTATGCCGCGCCATATAAATTAAAAGCTCCACATGCGTTTGCCCCGGATAGTAATGTTAGAGATCACTTATATCACAGGAATCAAAAGCTAGGTTCGCTCAATTCACATTCACCAGAAGGAGATGCTTTTTTCCCCGCTCCTGTTAGGTTCGGAGGAAACAACACTTGGTGCGTTCATTTTCCGGATGACGGCGCTAGAAGCGTATACGGAGCACATTCGAAGCAAAGGTACTCTGAGTATTTCTCTCAACCGTTTCACTCTAGCTCGCCTAGAACTGTTGCTGGGCATCAGCTAAATCTCAGACAAAACTTTATGTATGCTACTAACGGCGGAACTATCAAGTATCGGATTGGCGATAATGGCCAAGATACAACAGAAATGTTAGATGTCAACTCTAACTCTGTTCATTTATCCCACGTAGGAAATAAAGTTAGGCCAATACTCGAAAGGGTGAACTACGTTGAAGCTCTTAATCCAGTTAATGATTTTTATTCAGATTTTGATTCTGACGTAACTTTTGGAACACAAACAAATCTTTTTAGACATTCAGTTTTTCAATGGGATCAAAATAGCGGTGGTAAATACCACTTCAGGCCTGGGAGTAATTTGAATAAAAGGGTAGAAGACCACAGAATATTCCAGCATGTTCCATATAAAGATGTTAGAGTCACAGCAAGGGACGATGATAAAATTACACGTAGGTTTTTTGACTATTCTCCAATGAGGCAATTAGATTTGCAGCATGGTGATCCAACTGTAGTTTACGATCCTGTATGGTATTACCCGGGTGATTTGTGGCACACTTCTTATTTCACATCGAAGCCCTTACCACGCGGTAAAATGTTGTTTAATGAAGATCGCTTTGTTCATTCTCCTTCTTATGCTTTTGCTAATAAATACGAATTTCTTGATTTTCTAGACTATGATAAAAATGCAAGAGTAAAAACTCCTGGTTTTGCAAAAAATTCAGTCTTTAGCTCTAATCCATTCGATTTTGGAAGAACGACCCATTTGTACTCAGCCGGGTTACAGACCAACAGTGTTGCTGAGCATAACCACGGGCAAGGTTTTACCCAAGATACAGTTCCATTCAGTTACTACTCTTTAAATGCCGACGGCATGAATTCTGGTACGTTAATGGCAAACTTTTCAATGATAAGGCAATTAACTAATAAATTTGAAACATTGATGGCAGCCGACTCTGTCAATCACGGCGAAACATTTGATCAAGCATTCGGTGCTGATCTTCCTAGAGAACTCCAATCACGTGCAAGAGCTCTATCGGGATACGAAGCAGATTTCATAATGCAGAAGCAAGATTACGGTAATCCTTCCCTAGATCCTAGGCAAGACCTCACAAACTACTGGAAAGAATCTACAGACAAGCAGCTCTATAAATCAGAAGATCCTGAAGGAGTAAAATATAACGTTATGCAAAGGGCTTACTACATATCTAGTCAATTGCCGCTGACTCATGCTCGTTCTATTTTTATGACTTCTAACGACTCCGTCTCGGAAGAGAATCCATACGGTGAAGATGATGTAGACGTAGACTTTTTTAAATATCTTCCTCATCATGCTGGATATACTACTCCACAAGAAAATGAAGCGCAAATAGCGTCCTTTCAAGAATCTAATAACGGTACATATTATGGTTACGAACCCATATCATACTCTCCGTTTTCTTTAAAGGATTCTACTTGGGATTCTACTCAATCTGCTTCACCAGAATTTGCTCTTTTTAATAGATCTGAAAGCTTTGAAGAATTAATAGACTTTGGAAATGAAGGGACTAGTATAAATTTTCCCGAAACACAGTCGATCGACGGTTTACCATTCGACTACAATTTCTTGACAGATCGTGATGATCGTATCTTTCAAGTAGTGAGATATCATAGAACAGAGAGAATTTACTTAGTATATCAAGGTGATCAAAGGGACCGGTTGTTTACTCATTGGACTAAATCCGAAGTTCCAGATACTTTTGATAAATTATCTCCTTTAGAAATTTCTACATTAAGGCCTTTAAGTGAACTGAAAGAGTACACTATTGATGTAAACTTAAAATTAAATGCAGAGGCGTATTATGCTCTTCGGGAGGAGAATTATGGCGGTTCTAACCCAAACGATGACAGATTCATAAGCGCTGATAATTCGCACTTTGTGGCCGGAAAGCCACAAGACCATCACTCCGTTACTCGTACTTCTGATTATACAGGCACGGGTAATGCAAAGCATCTAACATTAAACCATGCTTTAGATAGAAACTTTATTAGTAAAAGAACTCGTAATTCTAATTCTAAGTTTGGTTTTAATGATGTAATTTACAATAATTCAATACGCGACGGCGGTCATATTGCTATGTATAAAGGATCTACTGACCAAACTGTATTGGATTCGGGAAATATCCGCCCAACCACCGTCTTAGGCAATCCTTGGAGAGAATCTGAGAGGGATATATCTAAGTGCTTTGACGATGTTTTGTCACGCGAAAGTGGATCTGATGATGAAAACATAATTGAGGGAACAACTTTCAAAGTACCTCTCTTTTTTGAAGCTCCTATAGGAAAATACTTAACAGAAATTTTCAAAAGAGAACCAGAACAAATACAAGAGAGTGATACAAGTCTCTATAGCAATTACCCGGAAAAGCCTTATCCATTTCACCCTTCTTCTGATAATTCCGGTATGTCACAGCCGGCAATCGGCCGAGATAATTTAACACACGTTAATTTTTCTTCTGATATCGATGCAAGAGTAAAAGCCGAAAAATATTATAAAGCTCTAGAAAATACTCATTATTGGTTACACGAAGCCCACACTGAAAATGCTAGAGTAAGAAGGAATCTTCCGCTCTTAGGACAAGTTAGATTTCACGAACATGAAGTTATGGGAATGTCTTACGCAAAATTTCATAGAGATATGGCAGAGAGAGTAAGAAATCATAACATCGTTAATGCAAGAAATGCAAGAGTTACTTTGACTGAAATGAAAACTAGGATCAATAGCTATCAGCACTATGCTCGGTACGTTGTCGCTCAAGATGGCATTCACGAAGGAGCTTTATATTTTCAACCTAGGTTTGCAAGAAACCCTAGAGATGCTAATATTAATAGCAATTCACCCCATTCTACAGATTTTCTCTTTTACCAAGACGCAAATAACGCATCAATAGATTCGGCTGATACTTCTTCCGGTGGTCACCGCACCGATCGTATAAGCTCTATGCATTGGGTCGGTGGAGAATGGAGAACAGATTGGCAGAAGAAAGAAGCCACCTTTCTTTTTGAAGATCGTCACTCTCCCTACACCAACGATGGATATGACATACCATTAGCATCTTATCAAATAAATTATTCGCGAATGATAGCTAAAGGATGGGAAAGTTCTACTCCAGGCGATGTATTAAATTGGACTCAAGATTTCGGCGGCGGAGTAATATCATATGCCGGTGACAATTCAGTGACGCACCGTTTTCATGGTGTAACTCAAGCCCAAGTTAATTCTCCGAACACTAGAGCTCAAGCAAAAACTAGCTTTTATCCTTATAATATTCCTAGACATGCAGTAGGTCCATATTCTAAAAAATTTAAAGTTCCTAGTGGAAACGCTACTCCGGAACTCGGTGCTGATCAATTAGATCCCCGTGCACATGGGTATTTTAGACCAGCTATTATTAAAGACAACGAAAACACTCTCGTAGCTCGGTACAACTACCTTATTGGTGGTCATTACCCTCACTTAGAAGAGCCTTTATATCCTCTTTTTGGATCACAAGGAGACCCTTTATATACGGAAGAGTTTGCATATCATTCCTCCCAAGCCGCAATAGCCGGCAACCACGCGCAGCAATATGGGCAAGCATACTCATTTGACAAAATTCAAAGAGTTGTTGATGCTGGATCTGCTCGAACAGTACCCGGCCTTTCTGGAAGAGACTATAATGATGAGAGAACTGAGAGGATGATACTGACTAGAACACCAATTATTAATTCTTGGTATGAAGAGTTTCCAGTGGTAGATATGACTTGTGCAATTAAAACTAAGACCATAACGAGGTTTCCAAACGTTTACTACGATTTAGATTACACTGAAATAGCTAACAATTCCTCGGGTCTTCGCGGCGTCAATTATCTCGAAGAATCTTATCTTGAACCTAAGACAATCAGAAGTCAAGTTATTAAAGCTACTACTTCTCTTGAAAACAAATATGTAAAGATTTTGCTTTCTTATAAAAAATATATGCAAAAATTTCAAGCTTCTGAATACTATATGTCAAAAGTTTATCAAAAAACTTTAAACAAAATACTTGAGCTTCATTCACTAACAGCGGAAAATTTTGAACTGCTTCCAGAACACCTAAAGGAATATGCTATTAGTCTTCCATTTTTCGTAAATAATGGATTTACTAAAATAACACCGCACGTGTTAAGTAATTTAGCAGCGCTTCATAATGTTGTTACTAATAATCTTGAATTAGAGCATAGTCATATAAAAATCAAAAAAACTAGTTTCTTTAAAAACGAAGGCGGTACACCAGGTTTAGCTCTCCCAATACCTGGACAAATGTCAATTTTACCTAACGTTGATCATCCAAAATACTATAGTGCTGGTAATGAAAATTCTAATTATCATAGCCTTTATTCTTTTCTAGATCTTGAAAAACAGCTCTATTCAGCCGGCTTTCTTAAGCCGAACTCTAGGGTTTGCTTTGTTGGCGTAAAATCGGGAGAATTATCTAGGATATTCGATGCAGCAAAGTTGTCTGGAGATGGTGATAACCCCACAGAAACGACAGGACTGACTAATTACAGCAACCAACCTTTTGTTTCTGTTGAATTAGAAATGATTGATCCTTTTAGACCATGGTTTGTTTTTAAGAAAATTAAAAAATTTATTCCTCTAGCTTATGTTACTCAAATAAAAACTGGAGAGTTAAGCAATTCTTTAGAAAACAATCCTGAGACAATTCGAAATATGCTGAAAGCTATTAAATTAACAAATTTCCCAGACAGGACTAACAACAACGAAGAAGAATTTGATTTTGGTTTCATGATGCGCGATGGTGGTAGTTTAAATTTTTCTGATGCTTCTTTAATGAACCCATCTGACCCGGATGGAAATCCAGCTGGTAGAATTAATCATATGGATGCTCAGACTTTTCTTGATGATTTGTCTTTACTTGGTTTAGAGTCTAATGATTTATCCGGTGGCTTACTAGTGAATGTTTTCACAAAAATGTACGCGCGTCAAGTTCTAGGTCTTGAATTCAATCACACGATGGTACCAAAAATAGATATAAGACAATTTCTACCTCCGCAAGATGATCCAAAAAATGTAAGTGATCCAACGCTAGGAGAGAAAAATTATAGTCAAAATATTAAATACAACACCGAGTACATTCTCCGATGCTTAAGCCCCGTGCCCGGAGGTTCGGACGGTAGAGCAGCTGATCGTCGCGTTAGAAGAAAATTCCTAAAGTACTTTTTTGATAGACATGAATTAGAAGGAGTTACAACATCCGATGGATATCCTCACTATACTGAGTTTGATCCTCAAACGTCTAGATATGAAGTTTTAGAAACTGATGATGGACAATTTAGCATTTTTAATAATGATTTGACCAATCTTACTTTAGAAGAATTAAGACTTTTCAACAGTGTTTACTCTAATATGATGAGTGAAAATAATGACTTTTTAAATCAAACGTACTCGACGTCTACTGCAATTGATGATGTTAAAAAAGCACATTTTGGAAATTATTTGAGAATTCGGTCAAGAGGGATTTTTGATTCAAGAAAAATACTCAGACCTTTTAGTTTTAAAGAACCAATAAATTCAGTCTCTTTGAGAGCAGCAGAAATACTTTCTAACTTAAATCAAACTTATAGTAGTCCTACTGACTATTTAGAAGAATATAGCCATGGCTTTAAGTTTGATTTTATTTTTGGCATTAGTTATCGATTAGAAGATTTTGAAATTGTCTCTGTTAGAAGTAAGCTAGACGGTATGGATTTCCAATCTTATTCCCCAGATGACCGGAGAATACAAAATCTAATAGAAGATGCAGCACAAGCGGGTGGTATAAAACAACTAAATAACGACGAAAGGATGCTCGTCTCAACTCTAGTTCCATATTTAATTGTTGAAGAACCTGAGCCTCCCGTGGTTCAGGGAGACAGAGTAAAACTGAAACCTAGCCCAAATATGGTTAACCCTCTTACCATGCGAGTGAGAATTGTGAAGACCACCACTGGCGATATAGGATAGAGAGAACGATTTCAATGGATGAAAATCAAAGAGAGATTATCAAAAGAAGAACTAATGATGGGAAAAGTTCTGCTCCTTCTCGAGGGGTAGTAGTTCTTAATGTTTCTCCTCCTAAGTTTAATACTTTTAAAAAAAATCCTTCCGATGAAGCTACGATCAATAATTTGACTTATAACAACATATACGTTTACAATTTTTACACTATGAACGAAAGAAATAAATACAGTTATAAGAATAGCGAATTTGATTTTACTGAAGTAAGAGGAATAGACGGTAAAAAAGTACAAAAGAATGATAATAATACTTTGAGAAAAGTTTCCGGTTTTATACCATCTTTCATAAGGCTTTCTTGGGACAATTCTCATTCTTGGTCGCCAGCTAGCGTTGCTAGCCATCACCAAATTGAACAATTTAAAAAACTAGTAGGGATTAAAAATTACCCAACACATGATTCAGATATAAATGAATTTAATAGGTTCCCTATAAGAGGACCTCAACCTGAAAGAGGGGGAGTTACTTTCGAGACTCACCAGCGTGACTATGTAGCGGTTACTAATGAGTATCTAGACATGTTCTCTGATTTGACTATACTCGCTCCACCGGCTACTAACCCTTGGTTCGCAGAAGAAATTGATGCGTTTCAGTCTATTTCTAGGTTAACGTTTCTGCAAAATGAAGTTATAGGCGGGGGCAACGACCCATATAAAAACTTTTTGAATGTCTACGGGCAAAGCGGGCAGCAATTTCTTGACCCTCATCAAAGACTTATCCCTCAAACGCAAATTTCAGAATCAATACCAACAGTACAAGATTCTGCCATGCTAGAAGATTTACAATATCCTTTCGAGAATCGTACTCCAGATATTACATTAATATTAAATTCAGAAGCCGCTGCAGAAATCTCTAGGTCATCTTTAAAAAGCTGTGGGAATATTCTTTCTACGCAATCACAGATTAGAAATCTTAGACATTTAATAGAGCATAATGTTAATCAAATAGAGAATCAAGCAGGGTATCAGACGCCTCTTGATAAGATTTTAAGCGAATCTACGTATTATAGCGAAACTATATTAGAGCCAAGTGCTCCGAAATATATTTCTGATTTTAGAATTGTAGGTTTCGTGATCGAAAAGAGAGAAAAATCTAAATCTCCTTCCGGCGAATTAGGAGCTCCAAATTTAAAAATTAAAGAAAAGTATCCTTTAATATTTGTTCCTTGTTCTAGAAATCCGGATGAATCTGATCCTTTTATGCCTAATACTTACTTAGACACAGCTTTGAATTACGGTTCTGTGTATTCTTATAACATTAGAAGCGTTTTTACCTTTAGTCTAAAGGTTCAATCTGGAAACGAAACAAGGGTAAGACATTATTTAGTTAACTCTGGTTATTCTAGAACTATAGAAATAGATTGCCTAGAGACAACTCCTCCTCCACCACCTAGAGATTTTGATATATTTTTTGATTACACTCTCAAGAATCAAAGATCTCCAGGCAAGCCTAGATTAACTTGGTCATTTCCTGTAAACCCGCAGAGGGATACCGCAGGCTTTGCAATTTTTCGTAGAGGAAATATTTATGAACCTTTTAATTTAATAAAAATTATAGATTTTAATTTCTCTAACCCTAGTAGAAGAGGAAACGATTATAAGTTTGAAATAAGAGGTTCCGACAAAAATAGCATAATTAAATTCTGTGGTCAAAATGATACCTTTACTGACTTTGTAGATGAAGGTTTTAAGAACAACCAAAATTACATGTATACTATATGTTCTATAGATGCCCATGGGCAAATATCTAATTACGGAACTCAAATTTTGGTAAATTACGATTATAAAAGCGATACCCTTAAAAAAGAGCAAGTTTCTCCTCCTGGATCACCTTTGATTTTTCCTAATTGGTTTTTAAAAACTAAAGCTTTTCCTGACGTAGCGAGGATCAGTAATTACAGGAGAGCTAATTTAAAGTTTAGGCCAGATTATAAAGAGATTAAAGTCGGGCCTAATAATGTAAACCAAAAAATTGTAAATGGAATTGACCCCGATGATGGCGGTCATGCGGATAACGCGTATTATCTGCAAATAATAAACCCGGATAGATCTAATGATATAGTACTAAAATATCAAATAAACGACATCTTAGAAAAAATGATATCATCTGAAGAATTACAGGAAGTAGCTGATCACCTTGGGGTTTCGTTAGAAGATTTAGGATAAATTTTACCGTTTTTTACCGTGGTATATAATTAGAAGTAGTTTTGGAGTAGTTATGGGATTTCTCGATCATAGTACAAATAATATTATAGTAGATGCTGTTTTAACAGATTTAGGAAGAAAAAGGTTATCGCAAAATAACGGATCTTTTTCTATTGTCAAATTTGCTTTAGGGGATGATGAAGTTGATTATGGGCTTATACAAAAGTTTGGTTTAACGATAGGCAGAGAAAAGATTGAAAAAAATACGCCTATTTTTGAAGCCCAAACTAGTTCTTCCCTTGCTTTAAAGCACAAACTGCTAAGTTTGTCAAGTCAAGTTCAATCAACTTTACCTATTTTATCCCGCGGAGCATCCGGGCCTGTTTTAATTGCAAATAATAGTAATGGAGAATTGATAACAGTCGCTCAGACTCCAGGAGGAACAAATTCTTTTATAAGTCCAGAACTTCAAGAAACGGTAGTTATGGTAAGGGCTAGTACTAGGTTTGTAGAATTATTAAACTCTAACAATAACGTGCTAAACCCTGTTTATGCAACTGAAAGAGATAAAATGGGAATCTATAGGATACCTACTTCTTCAACCGCTTCGGGACGGTCAGTTACTTTTAAAATTAAACCTAAGGTGTCTTTAAATAATAATACTACTATCTACACTAATTTCGGAGATTCTGAAGGAACAATACACACAAATATTACAGTTACAGGTCTTTTGTCTGGTTTTCAATTAAATGTTCCCGTTCAAATGCAAAAGCCAAGACCTGCTAACTGATATTTTAATAAGGAGAATTAGCGTTGGCTGTTTTTAAATCTTTAATCGGAAACGATATTACACAAACAAGATCAATTTTAAACCAACTAGTTGACATCGTTAGAGAAGACATATCTGGTTCAAATTCCCGTAAGAGTTATGAAGTTTTCGTCACTTCTTCTGTCGGGCCAGGAGTAACTTCTTCTCTATACCAAACAGTTTTTGATCAAGATTTTAGTTTGCAAACTGCTAACAGCTTGTTTGATATGACTTTTGGTTTAAGACCAAGTTTGAATTTTTTAACTGATGGTACAGTAGATCCAAAAGTTTTTCTTGGCGGAGCTGGTATACAAAAAAGAAGGTATAAACCAGAATCCCTCATGCTAAGGGAAAAGCAAGACATATACAGACAGTTTGCTGCAACCCTACTAGGATCTGGAGAATCAGAATTCGTTGCGCCTTTCGAATCAACTCAAGATGCAAGTAAGATTGATTACGCAGTTTTTATTTCTTTTCACAGACTCTTCGTTAGAGACGGTATAAAGAGAGAAACTTTTGCCATGAGGCTAAAACATAGGCTAGGTACTTCTAAAGTAGGAACAAGCTTTCAAGATAATTTGTTTCAAATACAGGGTACTGAAGAGAGAATATACACTGATTTTGGTTCTACAAATTTCCAGCCTGTAAATGCTGCTGGTAATGTAGGCAATATAGTTAATGCTAATAACACGACTGAAACTGTTGGCTTGATTTTTTATGATCATGGTACGGTTGTTTTAAACGCAGCAAAAGTTTTTAATACTACTGATGTTGGTCATGGAATGATATCTGCAATGTCAAATACTACTAGCCAAGCATCAACAGCTAATAGCGTATACGGAACTACTGGCGTTATTCCGGCTGGCAAGAAACTATTTGGCCCAGAATCAGAATCAGGGGGTCAACTGGTATTTTCTGAATCTCCTTCAGATGATACTGGAGGTAGGCTATTTCCGTATTTCTTTACTAGCGCTTCTATTGACGATATCTGTGGCCACATTGCTTCTACTAGATTTGGAAATGATTCAGGAACAGCAATAACATTTCAGAATAAGACTGAGATAAATTCTCAACTATATTTTATCAGGGCCATGCCAGACGAGTTTAATTATTCAACCAACCCATCTTATACTAACGCTAGCGGAAATATTCAAGTTATAAAAGACGATTCTCGCCCGTTTTCTTTTATAACTACTGTAGGGCTTTATGGAAATTCTGATGAACTACTAGCAGTTGCTAAAACGTCTAGACCTATTGAAAAAAATGATGAAAAAGATCTTACAATTAGGGTTAGGCTAGACTTTTAAATAGGGGAATTTAAATGGCACTTATTCCTTTATTTCCAAGCGATTTTTTCTTTAAATCTATAAAAGTCCACCCAACTCAGCAATTTGTTTCTTCTTCTGCTGGCGTGACTGGTGATGTTTATCTTTTTGCCGAAAGAAGTAAAGCGATTAGAGATATCTCTAATGATCTTAAAGAATATCATTTTGATTGCTTATCTGCTATTGAGTATGATTTCTCTACTGGTTTTAGAGGCTTAGCAGACGAAATAGCAGACACTAGAAGAAATAATATAAGCGATATAGTTTCTAACTACATAAGTAAAGTAAGCGAATTATCCGAGAGTCTAGATTTAAGTAAAAAGTTGATAACTTATCGATTCGATATACCACATAGGTTTAATGATAACTCAATCAGAAAATCTGTTTTTATTAAAAATTTATTGCCTTATTACCAAAATCATTACGATTATCCTTTAAATTTTGGTTTTACAAATTATCATACTTTAAATTTTTTCACATCATCAGCTCGTTATCCCTCTAACGTTCCTTCAAATTCTGCTTTAGTTTATCCAACTTCTGTAACTGTAGACTCTAAACCAGCGCGATACTATCCATCTGGATCTTTTACTTTTGAGTTTTTTATAAATCCTAGATATACTACTGATACTTCTTCTGATGAATATACACCTGGAACTATTATGCACATGCCGAACTCATATTGCATATCATTACTTTCGGGTTCAGGAAAAGATGAATTTAATCGACCAAACACTTTTAGGCTAGCTCTTCAACTAAAAGACGCGGCTCAGAAAAAACCTAGCCAATTAGTAAACCCTCCTAATGCATTGGCTTCTGGGAGCTTAAGCGATAGAATTTATATATCTGAAGATAATCACCTTACTTTAAACAATTGGAGTCACTGTGCTATTAGGTGGGGAGGTGAGTCGTTTAATAATTCTACTGGAAGTTTTTTCATAAATGGCAATAATGCTGGAGATATTGTAATTAGCGATTTAAACGCTTTGCATGCAAACTTTTCAAATTTAAATGATATTCCTGGTGGTTTAGTTGTTGGTAATTGGTATGAATCTTCTAACAGTACTTATAATCATACAGGCGGTAGCTTAAGCTCAGCCGGTAGAGCGCAAAGAATTAATTTCATGTTTGATAAGTCCGCTAGCGAAAAATATGGTACTGAATCAATACTTAGCGGAAGTTCTGATGATACTGTTGAACATAATTTCTCTTTTCCTCTAAACGCGGAACTACAAGAATTGAAGATTTTTTCTAGATGCTTGAATAATTTTGAACTAAATTCTTCTAGAAATAATGGATATTACAATTTTGACGATGATAGTTTTCTTTTTTATGTTCCTCCTTATTTTGTTCCATCAAGTTCTAACAGGAACATGTTAAAGACCGTTACACAAACTATAATATCTAGTAGCCACACCCCTTTTAATACTGATCTTTCTTTCGGGCAAGGAGCTAGATCAATAAACTTAGAAAATTTTGTTTTAAATTTAGTAAATGGAAGTCAACCAAGGTGTTTCAATTTAGAAGAATCTGTTTCTCCTGCCGGTGGCGATCCAGAAGACTTTGATGCGACTGATTTTGACTTCATGCCGGCAACTGATGCAATTTACCGCTTGCCTCAAAACAGGAAAAGAAATTTAACTATCCTCCCAAGTGATTTGGGTACTTTAAACCCAAGTTTTTCTTTTTTAGATAATCAAGTTAGGGAAATTACTTCTGGAAGTTCCGACGCTTTTTTCACCAATGATGCAGGTTTTAAGTTTGATGGTAATGTTAATCTTCTGAATATGGTTTCTATAGACGAGACTCACGAAGAATTATCTTTTCTGGAAGATGAAGATAGAAACCCTGATAATATTGCTAATGCTTTATTACCCGATCCGGATGTTGCTGTCTTTTTTACCAGCGAAGTTGACGAAAATGGGATGAATATTCCAACTGGAATAACGCGAAACTATAGTGATGTTTATGGAGACCAATCTAATCGTATAGATTTAACGATATTGCACAGAACAAAAGATACTAATTCTAATGAAATTACTTTTTTTGATATATCTAACATGTTTTATGGTGATCTTATAAAACCATCTTCTTTTAAAATACACGATCCAGAAGTCAGTGGATCTGCTGGAAAAATCAAACTAACATTCAAAGATAATGGTAATGGAAGTCTTTATCGCTGTGATTCAACAGGCAGTCACCCAACATGGTCTAGCGTAGGTAAAATACTTTACGAAGAGGGCTTAGTATCTATTTTAGATCCAACTATTCCTCCCTATGGCAAAAAGTCATTTGATGTAAGCTTTTCAGGGGATAGAAACATTCACATTCTAGAAATGAGAGTACCTATATCTGCAGAAGAAGCTTTAAGCTCTTCTAATCCAACTTTTTCTAGATTGAAACCAACAGATTTGCCAAGTGATGAAGGCCTTTCATGCAATATGATTACTAACATGAATATTCACGATGAAAATTTAAATGTTATTGGTAAAATTAATTTGTCTAGACCGATCGTAAGAAAAGAAAACGATAAGTACGTATTTAAGTTTAAGATTGATTATTAATTTATATAATTCATCATGAAGTTAGGATTAGATATATCTACATCAACGGTAGGTTTTTGTGTTTTACGCGGTGATGACATTGAAGACATCGGGGCTATTGAACTTTCAAAATTAAAATCTATTTTTGAAAAAGCTCAAGAGTTTAGAAAAAGAATCAAAGAAATAAAAAAAACGCATAAGATAAAAGGTATCTTTATAGAAGAAAATCTACAAGCTTTTCGCCCGGGCCTTTCAAGCGCAAAAACTATAGTTACTTTGGCAAGGTTTAATGGGATGTGCTCTCTAATAGTCTCAGACATTTTTGAAATGGATCCTGTCTTTGTAAATGTTAATTCGGCTAGAAAACTAGTTGGCTTCAAAAAACAAAAAAATGGAAAAAATACTAAGGACCAAGTTTTTGATTTTGTTAAAAATATAGAGAAAAATGTATATTGGCCAACTAAGGTAATGACAAGAGGCCCTAGAAAAGGTACTGAAGTTTTTGAGAATTTTTGTTATGATATGGCAGATGCTTATGTTATTGTAAAAAGCCAAGCCATGTAGGTAAAAATTGTCGATCGCAGAAAAAACTAATTTTTTGAAGCGTTGTTTTAAGGTTGCTAATTTAACTTCGGATAAGATAAACGCTGAAGTTCAATGTCCCAATAAATCTTGTAAAACACACGGAACAGGAAAACTTAAATTAATAATAAAGCTAGATACTCAACAATATAATTGCTGGGTGTGTGGTACCTCCGGGGTTGGAGTCGCAAAACTAGTTAAAAAGTATTCTTCTTTTTATTATCAAGAATGTCAAAGGTTATTCAAAAGTAAGGAAAAACTAGACAATATTCAAATAGAAGATAAAACTGAAGAAATATCTTTACCGGATAATTTTATATTACTTGCAGAATCCATGAAATCTTACGATCCAGATATTAAAGCTGCTATATCTTATGCAAAAAAAAGAGGCTTAGATGAAAAAAAAATTTGGTACTTTAAGATAGGCGCAACGACTTCTGGAAGATTAAAAAAAAGAATTATCCTACCCTCTTTTGATGCTGAAGGAAATCTGAATTATTACGTTGCTCGTTCTATCTTTGATAATAAGTTCAAGTATATAAACGCTAAAGTTCCTAAGAAAAATGTTATTTTTAATGAAATCAATATCGATTGGAAAAAAGAATTAACTTTAGTAGAAGGACCTTTTGATCTAATTAAATCTAACGATAATTCAACGTGCTTATTAGGTTGTTCTTTAAAAGAAGATCAAGATTTATTTAAGAAGATAGTAAAAAACAACACAGACGTTTGCTTAGCTTTAGATCCTGATGTAATAGATAAATCTTATAAAATAGCTGATCTTCTTCTTTCTTACGGGATAAACGTTCGTATACTAGATTGCAGTGGTTACGAAGACGTCGGCGAAATGGAAGATGATATATTTAAAAAAAGGTTAGCAAGCGCGAGAAATTTTGCTAGGGATGATCGGCTTTTAAATTTAATATCATCGATAAAGTCGGGGTCGATGATTTGAGGTTAACATATGGGATTTAGGTGCGCTCATTTTGCTGATATTCACTTTAGAGGATTGACGAGGCATGAAGAGTATAAAGAAGTTTTTTCTAGAATATTTTTAGAATTAAAAGAAAAGAATTTAGACGCCATTTATATTGGTGGAGACATAGTTCACTCAAAGACACAGGGCATATCCCCAGAGTTGATTGACGTTTTAGTTTGGTGGTTCAAAGGACTCGCCGAGATAGCTCCACTACACGTCATTCTAGGCAACCACGATGGTTTGATTTTGAACAAAGATCGGCAGGACGCTATAACGCCTATAATAGAAGCTATTAATAGCGATAGAATATTTCTCTACAAAGACTCTGGTACCTACGATTTAGAAGATCACGGGATAAGTTGGTGTGTATTTTCATGCTTTGATGAAAGTCGTTGGGAGTCAGTTAAACCTAATCCTAAAAATATCAACATAGCTCTTTTTCATGGACCGGTCCAAGGTTCGAAAGTTGATAGTGACTGGGAAATAGACGAAAACGAACAAATAAACGTAAATTATTTTAAAGATTTTGACTTTGCTTTCTTAGGAGACATTCATAGATCACAATTTTTAGATAAAGAAAAAAGAATTGCTTATTGTGGTTCTACTATACAGCAAAATTACGGGGAAGATTTAGAAAAAGGTTACATGGTATGGGATATAGAGAGTAAAGATATTTTTTCTACCGAATTTATATCAGTGCATAATAAAAAGTCCTTTTATACAATATCCTGGGAAGATAACATCCAAAAGACTTTAGAAAAAGTAGAAATTACCATGACCGGAGGTAGGTTTAGGGTAAGATCAAATAAATCAATCCCACAGGCTGAAATTAAGCAGCTTTTTAATGAATTGAGAGAAGTATATAAAGCAACAGAAATTGTTTTCAAGTGGGACATTGAAGAAAAAAATGATGAAAAAATACAAATAGGAAATACCTCCATAGAAGAAGGAGATCTTTCTAATTCTAATACTCACATTAAGCTTATGAATGAGTATACTAAAACTTTTGTTCTCAATGATGATGAAAGAAACATATTAGAAGACATAACAAAAAAGATTTCTTCTGAAGCTGTTAAAAATGTAAGCAAAAAGAACGTAAAATGGTCAATTAAAAAACTTAAGTTTAACAATACTTTTGGCTATGGAAGCAACAACGTGATTGATTTTGATAAGCTGAATGGAATCACAGGCATTTTTGGTAAGAATAGGACAGGAAAATCTTCTATACCGGGAACTATAATGTATGGTTTATATAATACAACAGACAGGGGTTCTATCAAAAATTTGCATATTATAAATTCTAGGAAAGGTTTTTGTAATGTTGAAATTGATATGAATATCAATGGTAAACCATACCGAGTAGAAAGGCAATCAGTAAAACACACTACTAAATCTGGAATTACTAATGCTTCTACTAGTTTAAATTTATGGAAACTTGATGTCCTAGGGCAAACAGTAGAAGATTTAAGCGGAGAACAAAGAAGAGAGACAGAGAAAGATCTTAAAAACTTAGTAGGAAATCCGGATGATTTTTTGTTGACATCTTTAGCTAGTCAAGGAGGAATGAACAATTTTATTCGCAATGGAGCAACAGTTAGAAAAGCTATTTTAACAAAGTTTCTAGACTTAGGTGTTTTTGATAAAATGTTGAATGTTGCAAAATCAGAGTTTTCAGAATTAAGGGGTTTAATGAAAAGCGCTCCAGACAGAGATTGGTCGACCTTGATAAGAACTCGCAGGATAGAACTTGAATCTCTTACTGAAGAAAGAAAAGAAGTTGAACAGCAGACTCAAATCATAAGAGATGAAATCCATGGAACTAGCTTATTATTAGCTACTCATGAAAATTCTGAATCTTTTACTGAAGAAGAGATAAATTATCAACAAGAAAAAATTGAATCGCTTAAGTTTAAAAATGTAAAATGTAAAGAAGAAATAAAAAAGCACCTAAGTGAAGTTTCTGATATAGAATCTAAGCTTGCCAAGATATCACATATAAAGTCTCAATTTCCAATACAAGAACTAAAAGAAAAGCTAAATCAACAAAGAGAAATAGAAAATAGCTTACAATCTATAGAGCACGATTTAGATAAAGAAAAGACTTTACTCAAAAATCAAAAAAAGTGTGCTAGCACTTTAGAAGTAGTTCCTTGCGGAGATTTATACCCTAAATGCAAGTTTATAAAAGATAGTCATTTAGCAAAAAACAAAATTCCAGAACAAAAGAATAAAGTTGATGAGATAAAACAAAATTTTAATGTAATTAAGAAAAATCTTAAAAGTATCTTGAATGAATCTTTGGAAGATAAAATTAGCAAGTATGAAGAATTTCTTAAAAAAGAGTCAGAATACAAATTAGAAAAAAGCAGAATAATAGTTCAGTTAAGAGAATTTGAGACTCAAGACACAAAAATAGCTAATAGTGTATCTGAAGAGTTGAAGAAATTATCAAAAATGAAATTAAATGCGTCTCAAACTACTGAATCGATTGAAGTAGCTAGGTTGAGAAAACATTTGAAAAACATTCAAGATAAAGCTAGGTTTTTAGATGCAGAAAAACTCAGTGCTAGCGAAAAGATTGGCTTACTCCAGCAACAACTAACTGATTTTGAAGTGGAAAAAGTAAAATATTCAGAGTTGAAAAAGAAATGGAATGCTTATAACGCTTTCTTACAAGCTGTTGATAAAAAAGGTATTCCTTTAAAAATAATGAGCATTAAATTACCTCAGATTAACAAAGAGATTGAAAAGATACTTCACGGAGTTGTAGAATTTACCGTCGAAATTCAAGCAGAATCAAGCTCAAATTCTCTAGATGTTTTTATAAATTATGGAGACTCTAAGAGGATAATAGAATGCGCATCTGGTATGGAGAAAATGCTAGCTTCTTTAGCTATTAGGGTAGCGTTAATAAATGTTTCTAATCTTCCAAAATCTGATATGATTATAATAGATGAAGGCTTTGGAACTCTAGACGCAGCTAATGTAGAAGCTTGCAATCGGCTTTTAGTTTCGTTAAAGAGGTGGTTCAGACACATATTTATAATATCCCATATCGATGCTGTCAAAGATACAGTAGACAATGTTTTAGACATTAGAAAGAAAGGAAAAAATTCTTTAATTGTTTATGAGTGAATTTATTGATATTTATATAAACGAGAGAAAAAAATCGACTCCTCATGCATGTAATATATGTGGTGGAATCTTACAATCTCTAGAAGATACAATTTCTGCTCATACCCATGGGGGTTGCGTAGATTGCTATGTTAGTTTTTTAGAACCGGGTATTGGATTAAATGGCAAAGATTGGAAGCCAACAAAGAAAGAAATAAAAACCTGGTTAGAAAAGAAAGAATTATATTTTAAGCCAAGATATCGCTTTTTAGGAGGGAAAAATGTTGAAAGATGAAGATATTAGAGCGCTAGGTCAAATTTTTAACCACACTTTTGGTTATTCAAGCGATTCTATCAAAGTAACTTCCAGTTTGCATGGAGATTCTTTAATTTTAAAATACGTGACAGTTTTGCAATTTGGAAGTGAGTCCTCAATGCAAGAGCAAATGCCAAGTCACGAAAAGGAAGCTAATAAAATTATAGATGATGCTTTAGCTAAGATGAAGAAAGAGTTTAAGGAAATGACAGAAAGGTCAATTTCTGTAAAAGAAGAAGATAGAGACACTAGTGTAGAACTCATAAGCACTTCTCCTTATGCTCCTAGAAAATTAGCTTATTTTAGAATGAATGCTCACTTCAAGGTAAGTTAATGCCACCGTCAACCAAACAAAGGCAGGTTAAAGAAATTATCAAGTGCGGGAAAGATCCCGTACATTTCTTTAATAAATACTGTAAAATTCAGCATGCAACTCGAGGAACTTTATCTTTTAAAACTTATCCTTTTCAAGATGATTGCGTTAAAGAGTTTGTCGATCACAGGTTCAATGTTATCGTAAAAAGCCGTCAACTTGGTTTATCTACGTTGGTTGCAGCTTATGCAGTTTGGTTGGCTATTTTCTACAAAGATAAAAATATTTTAGTAATTGCTACAAAACTTGCAGTTGCTCAAAACTTTATTAGAAAAGTAAAATTTGCGATAAGATCACTCCCGCCATGGCTATTGATGCCAGAGATAATTTCTAACAATAAACAATCTTTAGAATTTTCCAATGGGTCTATCATAAAAGCTGTACCAACTTCGGAAGATGCAGGTCGTTCAGAAGCACTTTCTCTATTGATAGTAGACGAGGCAGCTTTCGTTAGAAACTTTGATGATCTATGGATGGGTTTATATCCAACTCTATCAACTGGTGGTCGTGCAATAGTCCTTTCAACCCCGAATGGGGTTGGTGGTCAGTATTATGATATATACACTCAGGCAGAAAATGGCGATAATGACTTTAATGCAATAAAGCTGCCCTGGGATGTCCACCCTGAACGCGATGAAGATTGGTTTGATAAAGAAACCAAAAATATGACAAAGAGACAAATAGCTCAAGAGCTGTTATGTGACTTTCAAGCCTCAGGCGAAACTTTTCTAACTCAAAGAGAATTAGAAAAATTAATGATGTCTATAAGAAACCCGATTGAACGATGGGGTCCGGGAAACAATGTTTGGGTTTGGAAGTATTCACAACCTGAAAATCGTTACGTTATAAGTGCGGATGTATCTAGGGGAGATAGTAGCGATTTTTCTACTTTCCATGTTATCGATACTAACGAATCTGAAGTAGTTTGCGAATTTAGAGGAAAAGTGCCTCCAGATCAATTCGCTATTGTTTTAATGGAGGCTTCTAAGAGATATAACAAAGCAGTTATATGCCCAGAAAGTAATACTTACGGTTACGCTGTTTTAATGAAATTAAAAGAGCTTAAGTGCCAAGAAATATACTTTGAGAAAGAAAAAGATAGGATTTCTGCTTTGTATGGAGATGGTTCTATAGGCAAAGCTGGGTTTTCAACTCAAGGCCCTTCTAGATCTAAAATATTGACTAAATTGGAAGAAGTTGTAAGGAACGGCCAAATTAATGTGTATTCTTCAAGATTATACGAAGAGATGAAAACTTTTGTTTGGAAAGGTTCAAAGCCTCAAGCGATGAGAGGAAAACATGATGATTTAGTAATGTCTTTAGCTATAGGCCTTTGGTTATATGACACCTCTAATTTTCATTCAAAATCTTCTTCTGACTTAAACAAAGCGATGCTAGCTGGTTTTGGAACTAGCTCTAATTCATTCCAAGGATCAGTAGGTTCTTCTTTTGGGGCGGCTGAATATTTGAAAAGCGTAATAGATTCTAATAGGATTATTCCTTATGACGCTGTAGCTAACCATTTTTCTGGAAGTATTGATCCAGAATTTAAGTGGTTAATTTGATTTTAATATATAATATAATGCGATATTATATTTCGAGTAGGTAAAATGGCAGATAAAGATAAAAATTTATTCAAAAGGTTAACTAGACTTTTTCGTACAGGTCCAGTTGTTAAGAGGAAAGTTACTAACGACCGCGGAGTACACAAAAAATCTACAGCTGCTGAGCTTTTTAAAACAGCCCACAGCGATATCTATAATTCTACTTTAAGTGCTTATGGTGCTTTTGATAGAATGGCCAGGTATAGTGACTTTAGTGAAATGGAAGCGACACCAGAATTAGCTTCGGCTTTAGATATATACTCAGAAGAAACAGTTTCTCCCGATGAACATGGGAGAGTTCTTCATATATATTCAGATGATCAGCAAAAACAAGAGCTTCTTAATAATTTATTTCATGATGTTTTAAATGTAGAATTTAACCTTGTTATGTGGGTAAGAAATCTAGTGAAATACGGAGATTTTTTCCTTTTTAATGATATTCATCCTGATTACGGCATTATTAATGCTTATCCAATTCCAATTACTGAAATTGAGAGAGAAGAAGGATTTGATCCTGACAATCCATCAGCTATAAGGTTTAGGTGGATTACAAAAGGCAATACTATTCTAGAGAATTGGCAAATATCTCATTTTAGACTACTAGGAAATGATGCTTTCTTACCATACGGTACTTCTGTTCTAGAATCTGCTCGTCGCATTTGGCGTCAACTAATCTTAATTGAAGATGCAATGCTAGTCTACAGGATTATTCGCGCACCCGAGAGACGAGTTTTCTACATTGACGTTGGTAATGTACCTCCCGAAGATGTCTCAAATTACGTAGAGCAAGCTAAGTCTGCTTTAAAGAAAAGCATTGTCACTAGCGAAAAAACAGGTCGCCAAGATCTAAGGTATAATCCGATGGCCGTTGATGAAGATTATTACATCCCCGTCCGTGGAGGCGATAGCGGAACTAGGATAGATACTCTTGCTGGTGGAACTAACGCAACAGCTATAGAAGACGTTGAATATATTCAAAAGAAACTCTTCGCTGCTTTGAAGATTCCTAAAGCTTATTTGGGATATGATGAAGATATCGGTTCAAAAGCAACTTTAGCGCAAGAAGATATTAGATTCAGTAGAACTATCCAAAGAATTCAGAAAACCGTAATATCTGAACTTAACAAATTAGCCATGATTCATTTGTATTCGCATGGGTATGATGTAGAAGATTTAGTAGATTTTGATCTTAGATTATCTAACCCATCATCTGTAGCCCAATTACAAAAACTAGAATTAATCAGCACTAGGTTTGATATTGCTGGTAAAGTTCCCGAAGGTATGCTGGACAAAACTTGGGTTAGAAAGAATGTTCTAGGGTTAACAGACTCTGATATTGAAGGAGTTCTAGAAGGGCTCAAGAAAGATAAAGAAGATGATGCTGAGTTAGAGGCTGCCGGTGCAGAAGGCGGCGCCGGCGGTGATGATGATGCTGGAGGCGGAGACGACGAAGGCGGAGGCGGTTTATTTGATGCTGATAATATAGAGAGTTCTCCTCTAATGGTTGATACTCCAATCGCCGCAGTTTCAGCATTTTCAGAATCTGATGAATCTGACACAGACGAATCTGATTTATCTGAAGATGAAGATCTGATATTGTCTTTAGATGATGAAGATGCTCCAATAAAAGCACAGTCAAAAATGAAAAGCATTTGGGGTCAAGAGATAAAATCACCGAAAAGTAAGAAAACTGCTGCTTCATCCGATATGCCTAACTTTGGAAATATGGTGATGAATAAGCGTAGCCAAGATTCTATGAGAAAACCCTACGGATCTCAAAAAATGAATTCTTTTGAAGCATTCGAAAAAGCAATAGATAAAAAAATCGATGCTTATGAAAATAAACCTGCTATGACTGGTGATATTTTAAACATTTTAAGAAATATCGATAATTCTAGATTACTTAATAATAAAAAGTCTATTTTGAGCGAGTTAAGAGACTCAAGTGAGCCGAACAAAGAAGACGGCTCGAGTTAAATTTGACGAAGGAAGATAAATGAATAAAAGCCATAATAAGAAGAGAAACGTTGGAATAATCTTTGAGCAATTAGTGAGATATGCTAGTAAAGCAATAGTTGAAAATAACGAAGATGTTGCAAATAAAGTTCTTAAGATTACAAATAAGTTTTTTAGAGAAGGAACCGAATTATATAAAGAGTATAGACTTTTTAATGCTCTTTACAATACAACACTTCCTTCAGAAAGCTTAGCAACTAGAATAATTTCTGAAGCTAAAAACGCTGCTAGAAATTTTGATCAAAAAAAGTTGTACAAAGAAAAATCTTCTTTGATTCACGAAATAAATTACTCTTTTGACGATCCGAGTTTTTACAACCAAAGAGTTACTAGCTACAAATCACTAGCAACAATTCAGAGGTTATTAAATAGTTGGAGATCAGATGGCATAGATGTAGACAGTCAAGCTATTTATGAATCTAAACTTCACAATTGGTTAATGTCTGAAAAGAAAACTGTTAATTTGCAAGAGATGAAAACGCAAGACGTTGATAATCTTGCCGTTGGTATTATGACAAGAAAATTCAATGAATATTTTGGAGATAACCTTTTACCAGAGCAATCTACTTTATTGAAAGAATATATTTTCTCTATAGGTAAAGAAGAAAAGATAACTGAAATTTTTGCAAAAAGAAAAGAAACTTGCCTCGATGAACTATCGAATTATAATGTTTCTTGTGAAAGTGGCATAGTCAAAGAAAAGATTGCTTTAGTAGAAGAAAAAATTAGAGATTTACCAACCTCTGACATAAACGATGATGTTGTTTCTAGATATTTAACTTTAATGAAACTAAGCAATGAGCTAAGGAGTTAATATGAGCAGGAAACTATTAACAAACTGGTCACAGTTTGAATATTCAAAGGAAATGGTAAATGAGTCTCGCCTAGAGAATGATGGTAAGGTGTTATTAAAGGGAATACTTCAAAAAGCAGGTACTTTGAACCAGAATGGGAGAATCTACCCTAAACCTATATTAGACAGAGAGGTTAGAAATTACCAAAAGTTTATTCAAGAAAACAGAGCTTTAGGAGAATGCGACCATCCGGATAGTTCTGTCGTTGAACTTAAGAACGCTTCTCATATTATTAGAGAAGCTCATATGGAGGGTGATGTCTGTTACGGAACGGTTGAACTGTTAGATACTCCAGCGGGTAAAATACTGCAAAGTCTAGTAGAATCAGGCGTAACGTTAGGTATTTCTAGTCGTGGAGTAGGATCAACAAAGAAAAAAGGAGAGCATCAAATTGTTCAAGATGATTTCCAATTGATATGTTGGGATTTTGTCTCTGAACCTTCTACACCAGGAGCTTTTATGATGAATGAAGGAAAAGATATACAAGAATCAGAAATTAATTCATTCTTTAACAAATCTGATCGTATTGATAGAGTTTTTAACGATATCTTGTCCTGGGAGGAAGAATAATGCCATTAGATAACCCAAGGTCCGGCGGCCCAAATCACGTCGCAGAATATCAACTTAGTAGTATTCCTTATGCATTAAATGGTGCTGTTAGTGCAATTGATAACGGTACAACTCTGACGGTAGCTAACGATGCCGAGCAGAATCAAACAATTTATGTTGTAGAATTTCCAAGAGTTACTAGATGGATATATATCAGGGCAGCAGGCGCTGCAAAAATTTATTTTTCTTCTAAGACTGCAGCTAATAAAACTCGTGGACTTTCTTTAGCAGCAAACGAAACCACACCACGGCTTGAGATGAGAGTAAAAAAACTCTACATTCACAACGATGATAATGCGGTTGTCCTTAATATCGTGGCTGGTTTAACGACGGTTGACGCTATTGAGTTTGAGGGTCACGTTGAACATTTTATCGATAATAATAATAAGGTTGGATAACGCCAATGGCTAAAGTGAGTAGAGCAGTTTTGAAGAATCTAGTTAAAGAGTGTCTTGTTGAGATTCTTAGTGAAGGACTAGTCGGGGCTAGTGAACAGATTCAAGAATCAAAAAGAGTGGCTGCTAAAAAGAAGCCACCGCAAAGAAAAAGAAAGACAGTCAAGAAAGATATTATCCCTGAAACTGTTAGGGGAGTCACCGATGATCCTTTAATGCAGAGCATTTTTGCTGACACTGCAAGAACAACTTTGCAAGAACAAACCCAAGCTGATCGAAGAAAAGCTCCAATGGATGCTCAAGCTCGAATGGCAGATGCCGCTGATCCTAACGATGTCTTTAGTGAAGCGGCTCAGAATTGGGAAGCTTTAGCATTTTCTGAAAAGAAACTGCCCGGGCAGCATAAATAATAATATAAGCTATTTTATGGAGTCACGTCATGAGAAAGTCACGTAAATCAATTAAGTTAACACCAGGAATTATCCGAAAGATTATTGCTGAAGAAAAAGCAAAACTTGAAGAAACCTTAGAGCAAGGAAAAGAAGATTCAGAAAAAGTTGATGCTGAAGAGGTAGAAGCAGGTGAATATGCTGGTTCTTTAGAGAAAGATTTAGATCACCTAAAAGCCTTGAAAATATCTGAAGCTAAGATGATGAAAACTCTTCTAAAAATTCGTGGTAAGAAAAAGAACTTAATTAAGAAACTTTCAAAGTAATATATTAAGGAGCAATTAAATGCCTACACATAAACAGGGCGTAGTCCAAACTCGCGGAGAGCCAAGCGCTCGTTCTCTTGGAAAAAGAGACGATACAACTTTAAGGGAAGCTTTTTCCGGAAACCCTTTACTTGAACTTACTGATGACAGCGTCAGAGCTCATTTTGAAGAGCTTTGCTTGAATGGTTCAGTAAACGATGCTGGTCATACATTTGGTACTTTCAATAGAGATTATCCGGATGCACCTGATTTAAACGAAGTTGAGACCGGTGCTGCAGGTTTGCCGGCTAGTCCGTATGTACCTAACCCAGTATCTCCGGGAGAAGGTTCGGTCGATCCAAGTGACTTAGGAAATCCACCTGATAACTTCGGTAAGACTCCTTCATCAACTCCATTTGTAGGGGTTGGAGCATTGGAGAATCCAAAAGCTAACTCTGAGAGGCAAGCACGCCATACCTTAGGTGATTATAAACTCGGCCAATCTAATAGTTGAACATAAATGACCGGTCCAGTATCAATACGTAACCAGCCTCCGGGCGCAGTTCCAAATTCTAGAGCTGGACTTGGTTATGGTCAACTTGAACCTAGACATCATCTTTCTCGTCAAAGTCAAGGATCTTATCCATACGATGATGATGACGAGCACGATGATGTTGATATATCGGATATAGATATAGAAACTCAAAAAAAATTAAGAAAAGTTATAAATGGATATCTTGCTAACGATTTTCTTGATGTCAAAGGCACCGATCCGTTTTATTATGCAGCTGGAAACACTAAGCTTGGAGAAGCAGTTGGTTCTTCTATTAGTCCTATGCCAGGGATGTACAAGAAAAGAATTCAAGTTGGTGGAGGAGCAAATGCTCCAAAAGCAATTACACCTGGCAGTTTACAGCAGACAGGCAGTACGATAGGATATAGCCATCCGCATAAAGATATCAATCAAGATATAAATGTGTTACAGCTAGATTCAGAAAATGAACTAGATGAGCTCCCAATTATGAGGGTGCGGATGTTGATAAGAAAGATTTTAGAAAAAGAAAGTTAATTTTTTTAAATAAAATAATTGAGAAATGGTAAGTTTTGTTTTTTTAGATGATATTTACCATTTAGTAGAACATAGGCGGTATTATGTCAAATAATTTATATGCAGAAGCTATTGCCGAAGCTAAACAGCTAAGAGAGATGGCAGAGCAAAATGCAAAAAACAAAATAATAGAGGCAGTTACCCCAAGAATTAAGGCTCTTATAGAGGCTCAAATCATGGGCGAACAAGATGAACCTTCGGATGATGACGTTACAGGCGTTGACATTGCGATGATGTCTGATGATACAGAAGCAGAAGAAGATTCTCTTGAGTTGCCTACTGATGAACTTATACAACCTGATGAACTCGAAAGCGAGACGGAATCTGAAAATACGTCCGTGGTAGTTAATGCATCAGGCGATGTTAATATATCCGTTGCTGAAGGTCGTGGTGTAAATCACGGATTGAGCAAAAATACTCGTTCAACCACGCTGTCTGGCAAAGTAAATCTTACAGAAAATATAAATTCGGTAAGACGTCGGGCGAAAAGGATGGATGCTATGCTTCAAGGCCTCCAGTTCAATAAGCTAAACGAAATGCAACGGAAACTGATAAAAAAAGCATATCAGGAATTGCTTTCTGAAGCTTTGTTGATGAAGAGGCTGCTCCTAAAGGAGGGAGCAGAAGACCAATTGACTACTTCTTATAAACAAATGATAAAGGAGATTAAGAACATGACAAGAAGAAGCAGTACCATCTTCCGCCGACTATTTGAAATCGATGAAATGGCAGATGAGATGGACAAAGACGAATTAGACATGGCCGATGATGAAGGAGCCATGAGAGAAGAAGATGAAGAGGGTGGAGACGAAGCTGGTGGAGACGTTGATGTCGATGCTGCTAGTTCTGCTCTTGAAGACCTAGGTTCAGCATTAGGGCTTGACGTTGAGATCGAAGAAGGTGGAGACGACGAGGGTGATGATGAAGGCGATGACGAAGAAGAAATCGACCTAGGTGAATACGATGAAACTTCGCATGATGAGGAAGACGAAGGCGCTATGCGTGAGTCTGATGAAGATGACGAAGAAGATGAGATGAAAGAAGCTGATGAAGTTTTTGAAATTGACGAAGGTATCCTTCGACGCGAGATCAAGAGACTTCGACGACTTCGAGAAGCTGAAGGCGTAGACGCAGCCGCACTTGATGATTTCGGTGGTGGTGATGCTGAAGGCGACATGTTCGTTGACGTTGATGAGGATGACCTGATTAATGCTCTTGCTGATGAACTTGGCGATGCACCAGTTCCAACAGTCGAATCACGCCGTCGCAGAAGGGCTACTCGCCGCGCAACAGCTCAGAACAGAAAATTACAGAATGAGAATAGAAAGTTGAAGAAGCAGCTTTCTGAGATGAACCTTTTTAACGCAAAGCTTTTATATGTGAATAAGTTGATGCAGAATCGTAATGTGACACAAAAGCAACAGCGTGCCATTGTCGAGGCGCTTGATAATGCCAAGACCATTAGAGAGGCCAAGTTCCTTTATCAGGGGCTAGCCAAGTCTTTAGTTAAGCGTACTACTCGTACTATGAACGAGTCAGCAAACAGTCGTAAATTGCTTTCTTCAGCTAGCAAGTCTACTCGAAGCGGCTCCGCCGCTATCAATGAGGATACAGTCGCTGCAAGATGGGCAACCTTGGCTGGCATTAGAAAATAATCAACTAATTTATATTTAAGGAGAAAACAAATGAGTTTTTCATTAAGTCAGTTGACGGAAGGTATCAAGGCACGTAATGTTGGCCAGGGTAACCGTCGACTGTTAGAAAAGTGGGGTCGTACTGGCCTCCTTCGCGGCCTCGAAGGCACACATCGCGAAAACATGGCCACCCTCCTGGAAAACCAGGCTGGGCAGGTCCTTCGAGAGGCTTCATCTCTCGGTGGTGACGGCGCTGGATCTGATATCCGTGGTTTCACCAACATCGCATTCCCAATCGTTCGTCGTGTATTCGGTGGATTGATTGCTAACGAGCTTGTGTCAATCCAGCCGATGAGCCTTCCTTCTGGTCTGCTCTTCTACCTCGATTACACATACGGTACCGACGTCGGTGGTGACATCGGAACATCTGAGGCTGCATACAGCAAGGGTGATTCGATCTACGGTTCACCTGTTAACCCGGGTCGTGGCAACGATGGCGCTGACGCTGTAGGCGGTCAGTATGACTTAGCTGGTACTGGTTATTCAAAGGCACGAGTTGAAAAGGAAGCAGTTCAGCTTCCAGAAACAGCTCTTAACGCGGGTGGTGGTACTCAGCAGGCTGCTGCATTACTCAAGCTTGGTGCTTTTGGAGCTAATGATGCATGGTCAGGTAAGCCTACTGGTGCCAATAAGCCAGCTCTTTTGACGGCTTCTGGTCAGGACTTACGTCTCGTAGACTTCGATCCACAGATTATCGCTGAGATTGAAGCTGGCGAAGAGTATGCTGCTCTTTTTATCCCATGGTCAACAGGAAACTTTCCTAACTTTGACGCAAGACAGGTTAAAGAGATTACCATCAACGCAACTCAGGTTACCGGTTTCGGTGCAGTTCCTGCAACAATCCAGGGTGGTTCTGCAGTTGCTAACGTTAAGCGTTTGAACAGGATTGTCAAGTCTGATGCAAATGCCGCTCCATTTTCTGGTAAGTCGAGTGCACCAGCAACTGAAGGTGCAGCCGGTCCTATCGATATGGCAGCCGCCGCAGCTACTCACTTCTTGCTCATGGTCGTTAAGATCAGCGGTACAGTTGCTAATAACCAGCTCACATCTGCTGATACAGCAGCAACTGTCTCGGTTATAGACGTCAGTGGTGTTAAGGGAGCTACTACAAGCGCTGATGACCTTTCAACAGTTGTTTCACCAGCTTTTGAGTCAGACTTCGCAATCGATGCTGGTGACATTCCAGAGATTGACATCAAGATTGAGTCAGTATCTGTTGTTGCTCAGACCCGTAAGTTACGCGCTAAGTGGTCACCAGAACTCGCACAGGACTTGAATGCATACCACAGCCTTGACGCTGAGGTTGAGCTTACTCAGATTCTTTCTGAGCAGGTTGCACTCGAGATTGACCGTGAGATTCTTGGAGACCTTCTCGGAGAGGCTGGCGCAGCTAACTTCTTCTGGAGCCGTTCACCTGGTAACTTCGTTAACAAGAGAACTGGTGCTGCTATTTCTCGTGGTTCTTCACTTCGCCCTGGACCAGCTTTCACTGGTACAGTTCGTGAGTGGTATGAGACTCTCGTTGAGACCATCATCGATGTTTCCAATGAGATTCACAGAAAGACGCTCCGTGGTTCTGGTAACTTCATGGTTGTTAGCCCTGAGGTTGCTACCGTTCTTGAAGCTAGCGTTCTTTACAAGCCAGCTCTTTCCCTCGATGGTGAAGGCCAGGTTGCAATGCCAATGGCTCTTGGAGCTGAGAAGGTTGGTACCCTTTCAAGCCGTTTCACGGTTTACAAGGACCCATACTTTCCTCGTAACAAGATCCTTGTTGGATTCAAGGGCAGCAGCTACTTAGAGACAGGATATGTTTACGCTCCGTACGTACCATTGATCGTCACTCCAACTATTTTTGCTCCAGAGGATTTCACCCCAAGAAAGGGTGTCATGACTCGTTACGGTAAGAAGATGGTTCGTGCTGACTTCTACGGTACTGTTACATGCTTAGACATGGACATTATCTAATAGAGTTATAATACTCTAAGATTAAAGGGAGGCCTTTGGCCTCCCTTTTTTTTTACTTTATTGATTCTCTAATATATTTAATAAATGATTTAGCCAATTTTGGGAGGATAAATGAAACTCACTGAACTCTACGGATACAAACCTCGAAAGAATAATAAGTTAAAAGAAAACAAAAAGCGCCTTAGCTTAGTTAATTTGCTATTTGAAGACGAATCTTTGAAGAAGCAAATCAAAGCTGTTGATGCTAAGCCAATTACGCTTGTTGTTCTTTACGGCCCTCCTGCTGCCGGTAAAGGAGCTGCTAAGAAAGCTATTGGCGACTTTATTGGATCAAATGACGAGCAAAATTTTGAAGACTATCTAGACACCCTCACCGATGACGGCGCTTCGCAATTTCAAGAAGAAGATGCCGCAATGACTGATGTCACTAGCAAAGCTTTAGCTCCCGCAGTTTATAATGAGATTGAAGCAAGAGTCGACAAAGGCGAGTCTTTCGAAGACGTTATTGGTGATTATTTCCATGTTAACGAAAAGGGAGTTAAGTTTGAACTTAGTTCTATTCTCAGTAAGTCAGCTTTCGAAAAGATCAAAGATGGAGGTGGTTCAGACGAGTTTGCTAAATTCCCAAACACAAAAGCATTCTTTACGCAAGCTCGCGGGTTCTCAAAGACCATCGACGGTTTAAGCGATGACATCAATAAGATGCTCGGACCAAATGATGGTAACCCGACTTTAGGCTTGAGAGCTGGCGCTGCCGCTCGCTACCTTGGGGATATCAAGAAAGAAATGATGTCGATGATGTCTGGCGTTAAAGAAGTTGGTTCAACTGCTTACGCTAGCGTCTATCTTGCTGATCAAGCAGGAGAGTCAACAGCAAATACAGATCGAATATCACAGCTTGGCAAATTAAAGGGTGATGAAGATTTTGCAGGTTTAAAGATCATTGGTATCTATATCCATCAACCAGCTGACAGAACTCGTATAGCAAACCTCCACAGAGCCTCAACAGGTGGCCGACGAGTAGCTCAATCAGAAGTTGACCGCATCTTTGCCGCTAGTCCTGAAATTGATGCTAATGGAAACATTACTAAAAAAGGCCCGGCACTTGAAGCCATGGAATCAGCTGGATTTGATCAAATCCACTTATACTATCCACCTAATCCGTTTGATCCCGAAGGTGTTAAAGTTGATGGCCAAGAAATCGGTAACGCGATTTGCGAGCCACTTGGTTCTGGAAAAGGTCATTTAGACATTGAGGGCTGCGAAGATGAAGCGGATGGGCCAAAAACAGGCGCGCGGTCCCTTGCCGGTATGGAAAAATACGCAGCAAAGAGAGCTAACGTAGATGACGAACGAGTTGAGAAAGCTGGTGGTGGTTTACCTGATGATCTTTCTAACGAAGAAAAAGAGAAAGTTGTTGCCGCATTTGAGAAGATGAAGTTTAGTGGAGTATCTGTAGCCGATTTAGATAAATACATGAGCAAGATTAAACCACCAAAGATTCGTGGAGCAACGAAGCATGGTCAAGTCCCATGGAAAGATGATCTTTTTGGTGATGGCACCAACCCAACCGAAAAAGTGACAATAAAAGATGAGTCAGCTAGAACTCGTAAGACAAAAGGCGATGTTCTCCTCGAACGTTGGTTGAAGAACGCTGGTCTATTAAACGATTAACACAAGTTTAATTACTATTATACTTCTAATTGAAAAGTCATCAGAGGAGTATTTAATATGGCTACAACAAGGACAAAAAAAACAGCTGGAGCTTCAAAGCCAGCTGCGACGAAGACTGCTGCTAAACCAGCCCCGGCAAAGAATGCTGAATTAGACAAACTCTCAAAGAGGGTTACTCAACTTGAAAAGCAAGTTGCAGCCCTAGAATCAGCCCCAGCCCCAGTTGCAACCGACAAGGGTTTAAGGCAAGAATTAGTAAACTTGCGTAATCAATTTCAGCAAGTTGCCACTATATTGCATGAACAAACCGACTCAAGGGTTGTTTCGAAATTAATAAGGCGCCTTTTTCAGTAGGTTTTTTTTGTAAATTCAATCTCTCTCTATAATTATTAACAGGCCCGGTCCATTATAATCACTTGACACCCACGAGGGATCGGAATCATTGGGAGCAAAGGAGAAAGATTATGCCAAAAGTAACGCTTACTGCCGCGAAAGGACTTGTGCAAGAGACAGGTAGCGGCACAATTTCAACCCCTATGGGGATTATCGCACCGCAACTAAATAAGACAGCTGTTGCCGGTGGAGGTGCTTTCGCCCCCTTGGCGCTTGTAGCAAATACTCACTACTTGGTAGGAGGCTCACTAAATAACTCAGCACTCACTGTACCCGCTGGTTCCCCAGGAGACGTTATTATTATTGAGCACACAACCGAAACCGCTGGTGAGCTTACAGTTGCTAACGGGCAAGCTGTTTCTATAACTTGCGATGCATCTCAAGTTTCTTTTTCTGCGAACAGTTCTCTAAAAGCGATCGTAACCGCTGCGACAAACGGAGCTGCTCTTCTTGGCATGGCTCTTGATGCTATCACTGCGAATGGCACCAACGACAATGTTTTAACCTTGACCGGTGCCACCAATGCCGGTCCTGGAATGGGTACTTACATTTGTTTGACAAGAGAGGCGACTCTTTGGCGTATTGAGGGTTGGATCTGGGGCTCAGGCGCTCAGACCGGTAACGCACTTGCAACGGCTGCATTTAGCTGATACCTAAAATAAGACAAACTTTGTTAAACCGCGCCTAGACGGCGCGGTTTTTATTTATTGTAAATTCAATATTTATCTATAATTATTAGTAGGCCCGCATCATTTTGATCAGCTGACCCTGCCAGCGATGTGGAATCTTGCAGACAAAAGGAGAAAGATCATGCCAAACGTAACTTATAGCGGTACACAGGGTATCGTTCAATCATCAGGTACTGGCGGTTTTACCGTTCAGGGAGTCGGGATCGCACTCGACGTTGAAACAATCACAGGCATTGCTGACGACAATACCACACTCAAGGCTTACGGAGTTTCTAAGGTTGCAACCGACAACAACGGTAACCGAGAAGTAACCGTTGAGAATCCAGTTGATGTAACTGGTGCAGCCGGCCAGACAAAGCTAATCGTTAAGACAGACGGTAACAACGAGGTTGCAGTCAGGTCAGTTGCAACTAACGCAGCCGGCTTGGTTGGTGACAGCCTTAACAACGCTAACGATTATATCTTGTTGATGTGGACTGGAACTGACTGGGTTTGCGTAGCGGATGCAACAGCATAATAGGAGGTAAAGATTAAATGGCTATTCAAGCAAAATATACTCCTACAGCAGGACTACAACAAAATAAAGTTGTTGGTAAAATGACAGGTACTTTAGATCTTACCGCTGATGTTGTTTTAACAAATACGGGATTTGGAGAGGAAGCAAAAACTTTTACTTTGGAAGTAATTGCAGATGCTGCTAACCCGGGTGCCACAGTATTGGCAGCTTTTACCGGTACTCAATCTGCTGTTATTTTAACCATTACCCCAAACAATGGCGATAACAACGGAAACACTGACGTTGATCTCACAACAGCCCAAATTGCTGAGCTTATTAACTACGGATCAGTTGATGGCGTGGATGTAACATTAACAGATGACTTGGGATTGAGAACTTTGCAAAGTGCAGAGGGCGGTGGAGCTCAGCCGGTTGTAAATGCTGGTGAGGGCGATAGCGTAACTGCAACATTTTCTGGCACTCACTTAACAGAATTTCATGTTTCAGGTGTTGGAGTCTCGTCAGACCTTGAGACAGTAACCGCGCAGCGAGTAACAATTCAAGCTGTTGCTTCTAATGACAATGCTGCAGGAACTTCTTTTCGCCTTACTAACGGTGATGGAGTTGAAACAAGGTTTTTCGTACAGATAGCTGGCGCTCCTGCTCTACCATCTGGTCATGTAGCTTTAAATGAGGATGCTGGTGAAAACGTAGCAAATACTGCCACAACTTTGGCGGGTCAAATTAATGCAGTATCAGGTTTCTCAGCTTCTGCTGATGGAGGCGGATTAATTACTGTTATAAATGATAAGACTGGAGTTTCAGCTCTACCTGTTCAAGGAACATCAACGCTAGTTATATCTGTAACAAAAGCAGGCTCTGGCACCAATGGTGGAGTTATTAAAACAACCGGCGTTACTATCATCGATGCTATCGCTAATACTGAAATGACTTTAGGGGATTTGACAGCTGCTCAAATTGGTACAATGAAGTTGATTAAGAGGGCTACTGCTGCTCAAGCAGGAGCTAACGCTGATGTAACGATTGCATCTCACGACGGTGGTGCCGCCGAAGAGAAGCGTTTTGGAGATGGTCAGCAAGCAACTTTGATCTGGCTAGGCACTCAATGGGCGGATATTGCTCGAGCTGGAGCAAATAGAAATTCTGCTACCGAACCTTAATTAGAAAATTTCTAATTTAATATCTTAAGACATTCTCACTTCTATTCCATATTTAGTTTAGGAGTGAGATATGTCTTCATTTAAAGAAACCCTCAGACCAACGCCGTTTGGATTTTTCGATGCAGATCCGATTTTTTCATCGGAAGCAGATTCAATGGTGACCTTTGTCAAACGTAAGCTTGGCGATGATATTTTATCAGTAGAATTAACAAAAAAACAAATTTGGTCGTGCTTTGAAGAATCTTTTTTAGAGTACGGTAGAATCGTTCTAGAAGCTCATGGAAAGTCTCAGTTGACTAACTTATTAGGTATCCCAACTGGATCGCTTTCTGGTGCCGAAGCCTTACACCCAAGACAGAATCTAGAGTTTGCTTTAAGAGCAGCTGAGCCTTACGCTGGAGAAGCAGGCGTTGGAGGATCTTATTCGGTTTTTTCTGGTTCTATTGATATGAAGACAGAAGTTCAAGATTACGACATTTATGAAACCCTTAAAGATGGGAATGGCGACTTAGTCGTAAGCAGTAGTTTAAACTCTCCAAGAACTAAGTTAAAAATATTAGAAGTTTGCCATTTTTCTCCACAAAATGCATATAGATTCTTTGATACAACTTCCGCTATCAATTATTTGAATAACGAATTTAGTTTTGAATCTTTCACTCCGGAAACTGTCTTTTATGTTTTACCGGTTTTTGAAGATATTTTGCGCGCCGGCCAAATGGATATATCTAACAGGATCAGAAGATCAAACTATTCTTATAAGATTATGGGAGGGAAGCTTAGGATATATCCTATTCCTCAAAAAGATAAAAAGCTTTGGATAAAATTTTCCTATGCGCCCGACCCTATAAATCCACAAGTTAAAGATGAAACTATATACGGAGTTTCAAATCTTTCAAACGTTCCTTTTGGAAATTTAAATTATTCTAAAGTTAATGAAATAGGAAGACAGTGGGTTAGGCAATATTCCTTAGCATTATCTAAAGAGCTTTTAGGATTAATTCGTTCAAAGTTTTCTTCTGTTCCGCTTCCTGACGGAGATTTAAGCCTCAACGGCTCTGATTTGATATCGCAAGGAAGAGAAGATCAAAGTAGCTTAAGAGATAAAATGGTTGAACTATTAGATACCTTATCTTATGGTAATTTACTAAAGTCAGAAGCTGAATCTGCTGAAGCTATACAAACAGTTTTAAAATCAGTTCCTATACCACTTGGCAAAGCGATTACTCTAGGGTAAAAAAATGGCAAGACTTTTTATAACACCAAGAGAGATTGATTTTATATCAGATCTAACAAAAGAAATCAATAAAGACGTTATTGGTCAAAAAGTTTTTTATTATAAAATAAGAACAGACCTTACAAATATTCATGAGGTTTACGAAGAAGCAGTTACGAAAGTTTTTGATCCCCCTGTCGAAGTAGAAGCTAGAGTTAAATGGGATCCAGCTGAAGTTAGAACAAACAAATTCGGAACTGAAACTTTTAGATCTGTTGAAGTCTATATTCACTATAGGGACATTTTGGATAGAGATTTAGAAATTAAAGAAGGTGATTACCTGAGTTACGGAGATATATTTTTTGAAGTGACATCTGCTACTTTTTCTAATTTAATTTTTGGTCAAATAGAGTATAAAACTGGAATTAAGTTAGTTTGCAAGCAAGCTAGAAAAGGGCAAATTGATGTGTTGCCGAATGGTCCAACTGATGAATCTCTTAAAGAATTAGACGAAAAAGCAGTTCAGAAAACATTCGTTCAGCAACGAGGTAAAAGCGAAAATAAATTAGGTGAAACAGGAGATGTAAGAGCTCTTCAAAAACAAGGAAAAGTTGAGACTATAATTGAAAAAGCAGCAGAAGTTTCAGAAGACAATTCAGGTGTCAGTTCTTCTTTTTATGGAGATGAATAACAATGTCTAGTAGATATAACGCGAAAGAGGGAGCTGGAGGAAAAGTTAATTTAGGTTACCAAGAAGGTGAAGAAGTATCAGGACTATTTATTCCTTCGTGTACTGTAGAAGACGTTGATAGATCTGTTTTTAATTTATTTGAAAAAGATCTCAATTTTACAGTAAAAGGAAACAAAAACCCGGTAAAGATGCCAGTCATATTTGCTACTGGCGAACGCTTCGCTATTTTGGCAAGAAAAAAGCCTTTAAGAGACTCTACTGATACATTAATATTGCCTCTTATATCAATAATGAGAACTGGAGTAGAACATCAACCTGGCGTAGCTGAGAATGTTCCTATCGTAATTAAAAAAAGGCTCTCCCCTGAAGATGCAAGGTTTCAAGAATACATTAACAAGCAAGGCATTTTAAACGACGATAATTTAGCTAGAGGGAAAAGTTTAAATACCCCAAGCGGAGCTTCAGAAGAAGGTACAAAAAAACTTAAGTCGGGCATCTCTTCTGCTGGGATTACTAATCCACTCATAGAAAATTCTCTTGGTACTAATGTTTTTGAAGTTTTTGAGATTCCCCCTATTAAACATTACTTAGCTAGTTACGAAATAACATTTTGGTGTCAATATACTCAGCAAATGAATCAAGTGATGACAATATTAATGGGAGGATATACTAATAATAATAGAGCTTCTTTTAAACTAGAGACAGATAAAGGATATTATTTTAGTGCGTTTGTAGAAGATGGTTTAAATCCTGACGTAAATTTTGATGATTTTACTGAAAATGAAAGAATAGTTAAATGTACGATTAATATGAAAGTAAACGCTTATTTAGTTGCACCAAGAACTATTGGCCAACCAACTCCAGTAAGAAGATACGTTTCAGCTCCTCATATTAGTTTTACGATGCATACTACAATGGATCCGGTATCTAAAGATTCCGAATCCCCGGTAAATTCTGGGAACGTCAATGATTATGTGCTAGAAAATCTACAGGGTGAAAATGATTCTAACCCAAAACAATCGATTGGAGGATCTACGAAGATAAAAAATTCGCAGAACAAGGATTCTTTGGGTACAACTACATTAAATAATAATATAGGCAGTTCTGGTGATTTAGTTGAAATCGAAAAAGTCGATCCAACCACCGGACAAAAAAGGGTAATACAAGTCAGAGTTATAGACCAGAATAATAAATCTGGAGAAACAGTGATTAAAGCTAAAGGTTTCGTAGTAACTCTCGAAGATTTGATTATGAAATAAATTAGGTAATCACAAGCAACTAGCATTTTTGTAAAATAATTATAATGTGGTTGCATAGTAAAAATACAGGAGAATCCACAATATGGCAGAGCAGACATTCAGATCACCAGGATTTTTTGAAAGAGAAATAGACCTAGCATCAAGGCAACAGGCAGTTTCAGGGGTACCTGGGGGATTAATTGGTACTTCACTCAAGGGACCAGCATTCGTACCTGTTACGATTGGGGATTTTGCGGATTTCGTAAATCGCTTTGGTAGCTTAGATTCAACTCGACCGGCATCATACGCGGCATTTGAGTTCTTGAAGAAAAAAAGAGCCTTGACTTTTATGAGAGTTTTAGGCGCCGGCGCAAACCAGACGGCAGCTGATAGATCAGCCACTCTTTCAAAGGGAATTGTAAAAGGAGCTGGTTTTAGAGTTCATGGTAAGCAAACCACGATTAACAGGAAGAATATCGCACATTCAGATGATTCAGAGACTTTTACATCTGTCTCTGTTTTAGATGGTGCTCCTTTCTTAATTACTGGTCAGCATAAAACAGATGTTCACGGCAAGTCTCTTTGGGCAGCAAACACTCACCCAGTTTTAAATGACAACCCAAGTTTCAATGCCGATGGATACGCTTCAATGTTACGTGGTGTTGTTTATACCGCAGCTGGATACAGACTCTCAGCTATGGGAGTTGGCGATACATATACATATGGTTCTCTTGATCCAGCTGGCGATGATGCTAAAGCAGCAACTCAAACTCCAGTCGCAGCTGATGCTAATGGCGGTTTAGTTTTTAACAACAACCTCGCTAACGTCAACGCCGGTATCTCGATGGGTGTAAACTATACTGGCGCTGACGTTACTGTTTATACAGCAACGATATTCATGCCAGCTGCAGTTTCAGGCCACTCCGGCGGTGATACAACATATACGATAAATTTTCAAATCGGATCAGCTGCCGGAGACGAAGCTCCAGCCGTGGCAGGAAATGCAACGACGATAAACTTCGCCATGAATAATGGCGCAACAGCCGATCCTTTTGCAAAGACCCTTTCGACAGGTGCTCTAGCAGACCAATTAATCTCAATAATCAATGGTACTTTCGCTGGCGGTAGATTCACAGTCGCTGGTGGTTCACTAATTACCGCCGGTGGAGATACAACTCTTAACGGTATTAAGAATTTAGTAGCTACAAAGACTAACGATACTGGCGTAAAGCTGGAGGTTCAAGTCAAGGGACAATCCGGTAACTCAGCAACCATAACGTTCACCAAGCCAGCTGGCGCTTTTAATGCCACTGCTCCAGCTTTGACAGCTTTCTTTGGTGCCGGTGCACCAGCCATGGCTTTTAGTGGTGGTGATGGTGATGCAGCTACGATGCTCCAGACCGATGGTCTAGTTAATTTGATGGATGCAGCAAACACAATCACAAGTCAGACATTTAAGTTGCTTCTTATTGGCAAAGATTCTCAGTCTAGCGTCCACCGAACAATTACAGCAAGTTTAGATCCTGAGCATCCCGCTTATATTTCAAAGGTTCTTAACACCGATCCTAATCAGTTCACATCTCAAAAGCATCTTCTCTATTTAGATCTTCCAGTTGAAGATGAGGTTGCTCCAGCAGCAAAAGTTTTAGTTGCTCCACCTTCTAATCAAGCTATTGGAGATTCTCCTTTCGCTGGAGAGTACGGAAAAGCTTGGTCGTTATTAGGCAGATTAGATACTAGATACAAAACAGCTAGAACGCCTTCGATCATTAGCCAGCCTTTTGGTTCAAAAGAGTTTGATCTTTTCCATTTTGAAGCGCTTTCGGATGGTGAGTCTGGAAATGAAGAAGTTAAAGTCTCTATTGCTAACCTCAAAGCTAGTTTGGATCCAAAAAATAAATTTGGAACATTCGATGTACTAGTCAGAAGATTTAGAGATTTAGATCTTGAACCAGAAGTTCTAGAAGCTTATCCAGCATGTTCACTCGATCCGGATAGCGAGCAGTTTATTGCTCGAGTGATTGGTGATTATAAGGCACAATATAATTTTGATGCTGATTTAGAAGAAGAAAGAAGAGTAGTTGTCAGTGGAAAATACCCAAATCGATCTCTCTACGTTAGAGTAAGGTTGAGCGGAATGTATGAAAGCGGAGAAGTTCCGGATTCTGCTCTTCCGTTCGGCTTCAGAGGAATTCCAGTTCTTAAGACTTCGGAATCTCTTACAGATTCTGCATTAGTTGCTCTAAAAGATGGTTCTGATATTTTAGGTAATGCATTTGGTTCAGCAGCTGATTTAATCACTGGAGATAAGACAAGAATCGACACTAGCATCTTAATTGATGAAACAAATCGAAGAGATGCATCTTTAGCTTCTCCAGTCTTTCCTCCTCTTCCTTATAGATATAAGGTTACTCGTGGACAAATGATGTCAGGATCTCAAGTTCCTTCTGGGCATCCAGCTTTAACTGAAAAAGTTGAATCTAAACTTTATTGGGGATTGAAATCTGAAAGGGTTCCATTGACTGGTTCAACTTCTTATTCTATTCTTAACCCTAATGCTGGTGGTGTATTTAACGAGCTCATTCATGGCTACACTAAATTTCAAGGTTTAGTTGAGTCTGGTGCTTTACTCACCGGTTCAGCAGTTGATGCTTTTAATTCTAACAAATTTACTTTGGCGAAAGTTGCTCTGAACATTACTGGATCTGATCCACTCAATATTGCTAGCAACATAACTGGCTCAGCAAGAGATCACATGCTCGAAGCTGTTTATTTAAGAGACGCTAAGGTAGAAGGAAGTAGTTACATTGTAACAGATCCCGCTGGTCCAGTTGGCCGAGTAACTATGGCAACCCTAGTTTCTTCTTCATCAATTAAGTTTAACAGGTTTACAGTATACAACAAATTTACTGTACCGTTGTACGGAGGTTTTGATGGAGTAAACATGCTAGATTCTGATATGAGAAGGTTGAATGATAGAGCTAGCTCAGCCGATGCTCCTCCAGGATTTTTTGGTAAAGCATCAACGGAATTTGATACAAACTTTACGCAGTTAACAGGACTGTACGAAGGTAAGCCAGGAATTGGCCAAAGAAATAGCACAGTTATAACATATAGAGAAGCTGCTAATATTATGACTGACCCAATGACAGTAAGTCACAACATTCTTGCAATCCCGGGGATAAAAGATTCCTTTGTTACAGATCATACAGCTGATTTAACAAAAGAATATTCGTTAGCAATTTATCTAATGGATATTCCTTCTTTTTCTGAAGGAAACACACGATTATTTGGAACTGAAGACAGAACAGCTTTCGTATCTGGTTCAGTTTCATCTCCGGATGTTAGGGAAACAGCAGAACAATTTTCTTCAAGAGCAGTAGACAATAACTACTCAGCAGCTTATTTTCCAGATATAGTTATAGCTGACGAAGTTAACTCTACTCGAGTTAAAGTCCCAGCCTCAGTTGCTGCAATGAAGGCTTTATCATTTAGCGATTCTGTTTCTTTCCCATGGTTTGCACCAGCTGGATTTAATCGTGGCGCTTTAGATAACGTAACTAACGTCGATGTAAGATTGACCGCCGGAGACAGAGACGAACTTTATGATGCTCGAATCAATCCTATCGCAAATTTCCCTGATGGTGGAATTGTTATCTTCGGCCAAAAGACGCTACAGATGGCTAAGTCTGCTCTTGATAGAGTAAACGTAAGAAGAATGCTTCTAGAAGTCAAGAGGCTGATTACAAGAATCGCGCAGAGATTACTATTTGAACCAAACAATTCTGAAACTAGAGCAAGGTTCATTAATTTAGTAACACCTCTCTTGACAACGGTACAAGCTCAAGCTGGTATCGATAGTTTTAAGATTGTGATGGATGATACAAACAACTCAACAGAAGATGTTGAAAACAATCGCCTGAACGGTAGAATAGTTGTTGTACCAACTAGGGCAATTGAGTTTATCGCGATAGATTTTATAATTACTAATAGCGGAATCTCATTTGAATAAGGTAAAAAACAGGAGAAATTAACAGATGGCAGAATTGACATTTAAAAGTCCAGGGGTAAGTACTCGAGAAATCGACCTTTCAGGCCCATCAAGAACCGGTCCGGTTGGGACTCCAGCCGGCGTAATCGGTACTGCAACAAAGGGTAGAGCTTTTGTACCCTTAGTTTTTGCTAACCTCTCAGAGTTCGTTGCTGAGTTTGGCTCAGTAGGTTCTGACAAGTTCGGCCCTATGGCATTGAGAGAATGGTTTACGAATGCTCGAGCAGGTCTTTATCTTAAGGTCCTTGGGGCTGGAGACGGAAAAGCTAGGTTAGACTCTTTTACTTCTGCAAATGCTAAAGGTGAAAGACAGCAAGCCGGTTCAGTTTTGAATGCTGGTTTCATTGTTGGAGAAAGGCAAGTTGATCCAGGGACTGGTCGATTAGCTCATAACCCATATGCTGGTAGCAACGTCGCTCCTGTACAAGCTGTCGGTAAGATTACATTTGGTGGAGTCGGAACAGCTGGTCACATGATTACCCTTACTTCAACTGGCGGAGTCGTAAAGACATATAAGTTTGTTAATGAAGCAACTTCAGAGACGGGTAACTTAGATGGAACCGCAGTCAAAGTTTCGATCCAGGGAGGCGGCGATGCAGCCTCGATGGCTGACCAACTCCAAGACGCGATCAATAATGCGACAAACGGACATGGTTCAGAAGCAGCTGCAACTCGCTTAGTAGCCTCTGCCGTTGATGGAGAAGATGCTCAAGTTGCATTAACACAAGCCGCTGGTCAAGCTGGTAATATTAAAATTAGATCACATCAGGCCGCCGTTACTGGTACAGCAGCTGCTAATGTTACCATAACTACAGATTTTACCGCTGGAGTTGATGGTCAAGGTGCTCCTGGACAAACTCATGTTCTTGGCTGCTTAATGAGGGAAGTTGCTCACGCTAAAGCGAAGACAACTATTACAGTTTCTACTCACGGCTCAGCTCTTGCTCCAGCTGGTGGTGACTTCACTAAAATCGTCGGTAAAGGAATTACCTTAACTTCTACTGACGGAACAACGAAGCAGTATGTTATTGTTGATAACGCTACAGCCGATAAAGATCCAGTAGCTGGAGGAAATCAAGCTTTCGTTACAGGCGATTTAATTGAAGCAGCTGATGTTTTAGGAACAGCCGTTACAGTTACATCTACTGATTCGCGAATCGGCGCAGTTGCAGTTGCTATTCCAAACGTAACGTCATCCACCCAGCAGACTTTATTAGCTCAATTGCTTACTGCTATTAATAGTAGCAATGGCCATAATGCCGGTACAAGCGCAGCAAACTCTACTAAGATAAAAGCGCTTAATGCAGTAAACGGAACTCTTACTCTAGATCAAGTCAAGTTTGGTCGATCGGGAAACACTGATGTAGTTACCGATATTACATTGTCGGTAGTTACTGTTGGTACTGCTTTCACTGGTGGTCTCGGAGAGCTTATTTTCCAAGAATCAGGTGTTGGTCTAGATGCAGCAACTCCAGCGACAGGAGTTAAATTCGCTCCAGTTGCAAGAGGCATATTAATGTTTGCTTCAGGCGTTGTTCCTTCGATGTCGTCTTCAAGAGCTTCGGTATCAAATAACACTGCAATCGGTCAAAGAGCTTCTGAAGATTCAAAGAAAGCTACTGCGACAATTACATTGAACGGCGAGATTGCTGCCGGTAAAAAATTCATCTTAGTCGATGCCGCTGGAGTGACTCAAACTTACACTGCTGGTGCTAACGATCCTGCAAACGGTGCCTTCGATAGAGATGGTGGCAATACCGTTAATGCGGCTTCGATTGCAGGGTGTATTAACCAGGGTGGCGGTCGAACAATTGGAATAACTGCAGTAGCCACCGGTGCTGTTATCAAGTTGACGCAAGATGCTGCAGGGGTCGCAGGAAATACTGTCATCTTAAGCGATTTAGATACAGCTACGGTATCAGGCGCTTCAGGAACTACTCTACCAGGATTCTTCTCTGGTGGCACAACATCAGTAGCAAGAGTTTCTGCAAATTCTTCTAGGACTTTCGGAACACTTGAAGGACTAGATAATGGTGGATCAGCTCTTGGTGCAATTGATGTAAAAGACAGCAAACAAGAATTTGTCATGCTTCTTAACGGCCACAAACCAACTGGAGCGTATCCAAATGCCCTTACAGCTTCATTTGATCCGCAAGCAACAAATTACTTTGCTAATATACTCAATACAAACCCAGAAGCTTTACAGGAAGCTGGACACCTTCTTTATACTCACTATGATGTCTTCAGTTCTTATGCTATCCCAGCTGGTACAGACAATCCTTATTTATCTGCTGCAGAGCGAGCTGCGAATAGCGGAAAATCTGGGCTAACTAACAATACTCAAGAACTAAGAGAAGTTGGATTCTTGATGAGATCACAGTGGGATAGAAATGTTTCAGCTGTTGCATATCCAAGCTTAGAAGATTTCTCAGACCGTTTCAGAACTGCAGTTTCTCCAACTATAAGATCACAGAAGTTCGGTGGAGAATCTCAAGATTTATTTAAGGTTCACTCTTTAGATGATGGATCAGGCGGAAATGCTGAATATAAGATTACTATAGAGAATATCAAGCGTTCTCAAAGCGAAAAAGATAGGTATGGACAGTTTGATTTGGTTGTTAGAGATTTCAATGACAACGATAGAGAACCAGTTGCTTTAGAAAGATTCTCAGCTCTTTCATTAAACCCTCAATCTGATCGATATATCTGCAGGATTATTGGCGATTATAGATTGTTTTATGATTTTGATAAGCGCCCAGGTTCACAAAAGGTTTCATTGACAGGAAAGCACCCTAATGTATCTAATTACATCAGGATTGAAGCCTCTACTGCTGTTGATGAGAAGACAATCGACCCGACTGCCCTTCCGTTTGGGTTTAGGGGAGTTCCTAGATTATCTATCAATGGAGAGGTTTCTGGTATGTCTCTCTTTTCCGATCCGGATACTTCTAGTGCTTCTTCTATCATTGATTCTACTAACAAAGCTCATGTCAACTTCAGGTTACCTCCAGTTCCTTTGAGAAGGCATGTAGGCGTTGGCGTTATACCAAAGAGAAGATCAAATTCAGCTTTCTGTTGGGGAATCCAGTTTGAAGCTGACGATGCGTACTCAGAATCAAATAAGAACTCTGGTCACGCTTCGATGATGCCTTCACTCACCAAATATCTTCCGGATTATGTAACTAACGCCATGAAGCTGCTTGTGAGAAATGATGCTACGTCTGATAGCAACAATAACAACGAATTTAGCCTCGAAAATATTCAAGTTATTACAAATGCTTCCGATAAGCCTGATTCAAAAGAGTGGGCAGCAGCTTTATACAGGAGAGGTGGAACTGTTTCGAAAGCTATTGTTGATGTTGATGGAAACCCAGCTGCTACGTCTAGGATGTTAAATTCTACTACTGATTTAGATTTAGGTTCTGTTAGAAGATTCCTTAAATTTACTACATATGTTCAGGGTGGATTTGATGGTGTCAATATTTTCGATAGACAAAAAGCAGCACTTTCAGATGTAGCTGTTAAGAGAGAAATAGATTATCCTGAAGACCAAGGAGGCAAAGCTGGTTCCACTGCGGCAACTTATCTTAAAGCTATAGATGTTTTAGCTGAGAAGAGCGATGTAGACATTCAGCTTTTAGCGATACCGGGAATAAGACAAACTCTCGTAACTGATAAAGCTATTGAAGCGGTCGAAGACAGGTTCGATGCTATGTATCTAATGGATACTATAGTTTACGATTCTGATAACTTGCCAATCACTGGTTCAGATCAGAAAGTAAGCGTGACAAACACAGTTAGCAGATTTAGCAACAGAGTCTTGGATACAAGTTTTGCAGCTGCGTATTTTCCAGACGTTATATTGCAAGATCCTAGTACAGGAACAAATGTTCAAGCTCCTCCCTCAGTAGCAGTTTTAGGAGCTTTTTCTCTTAATGACCAGCTAGCTCACCCATGGTTTGCTCCTGCTGGTTTTACAAGAGGCGCTATGGCTAATGTTTTAGAAACTCAAGTTAAACTAAATCGAGACAACCTCGATGCTCTTTACGATGCAGATATAAATCCTATTACTTCTTTCCCACATTCTGAAGGAGTTATAGTTTTTGGTCAGAAAACTTTGCTGAGGACTCAAAGTTCTCTTGATAGAGTTAATGTTCGTAGGCTTCTTATAGAAATAAGAAGAAGAGTAAGGGCTGTTGCAAATAATTTTATATTTGAGCCAAACAGAGAAGAAACTTTGGCGAGGTTCTCAGCGTCGGTCAACCCAATACTGCGACAGATTCAGCAGCAGCAGGGTGTCGATAGGTTCCTCGTTAGAATTGATACTTCTACAACGACTCAAACCGATGTAGAAAATAATACATTAAGGGGCAAGATATTCTTGCAACCAACACGTTCAGTTGAATTTATTTCACTTGACTTTGTTATTACAAATGCAGGTGCAGAAATCTAATATAGAGTATATTTAAAAGGAGATTAGGAGAAAAAAATGGCCGAAACACTAAATGTCTCAAGCATGTTACCGAACAAGTTCGAACCTAAAAGAAAGTTTAGATGGGTCTTCGCAATTGAAGGTGTCGATGCTTACTTAATCAAAACTGCCGCAAGGCCTACGATGAACACGACGGGTATTGAAATACCTTTTATGAATTCGCATAGGTATATTGCTGGTAAGACAAAGTTTGACCCGATCGCTGTAACTTTACACGATCCAATTGCACCGTCTGGAGCACAGCAAGTTATGGAATGGGTGAGAACACATTTCGAATCAGTATCAGGTAGAGCTGGTTATGCTGATTTCTATAAGCGAGATTGCCAACTCAAGCTTTTAGATCCTGTTGGGACTGTCGTTGAACTTTGGGATATCAAAGGTTGCTTCCTTGAATCAGCTGGGTTTGGTGACTTAGATTATGGAACTGAAGATCCTGCTGAGATTTCATTATCAATCAGATTTGATAATTGCGTACTGCAGTACTAGATACTAAAATAAGATAATCTTCTTTTGCAAAAATCAAGAAGTCTTTTAGACTTCTTGATTTTTTTGTTTACTCTGCGAAAATATCAAATAAATTTTATTCTTAAGGCCATTTAATTAAGAGGTATTTTATGAGCGAAAACGAAAACACCCGTGGAGAACTGTTCGGGCATGGTTCTAGTCATGCAAAATCTCAAGGGATTGCAACAAGCAATGTAATGAAAGATGATTTTGGTTTTGAAGTTCCAATTGAATCTGTCCCACTTCCATCTAAAGGACTAGTTTATGACGCTGACAGTCCTCTTCACGGACAAGAAACTTTAGAGATTAAAGCTATGACAGCTAAAGATGAAGATATCTTAACATCTAGGGCTCTTATTAAAAAAGGTACGGTTATAACTCACCTTCTCAAGTCATGTTTAATAGACAAAACAATAAACCCCGAAGAAATGCTGTCGGGTGACAGAAACGCAATCATGACGGCTCTAAGGGTGACTGGTTACGGTCCGGAGTATGAAGTTGAAGTAGACTGCCCTGCTTGTGGCGAGAGATCTAAACAAGCTTTCGATCTTACCGACATGCCTATCAATTCTTTGATGGTAGATCCAGTCTCTTCAGGCGCTAACGTTTTTGAGTTCGTATTACCAACCACTGGTTTACCTGTAAGGTTTAAATTTCTAACCGGTGAAGACGAGCAAGAAATTATGACTTTAGCCGAAAGAAGAAAAAAGAAAGGTTTTACAGCTGATAACGTAGTTACTCAGAGGTTAAGTTACTCTATACAAGAGATTAATGGAATAAAAGACAAAAATAAGATAAACATGTTTATTAAAAACATGCCTGCTCGAGATTCTCTAGAATTAAGAAGGTTTATTGACAAAAACGAGCCAGGTATCGATCTTTCCGGTTGGTTAGAATGTCCTCACTGTCAAGAAACATCGGAGGTTAAGTTGCCCATTGGGGCCTCGTTTTTTTGGCCTGACACCTGATTATAAAGAAGTCTTTTTAGATCAAATATTTTTGTTAATGTATTATATGGGATTCGGTTATAGAGAATGCTATATGTTACCAGTTTGGCAAAGGATATGGTTTATAAAAAGAATAAATAAAGAAATATCTAGGACCGCTGACAATAATAATGGTAATGCCGCAACTAGAGGAGCTCATCATAACGATCCCTCCTCTAGGGCATTAATGGGACGCCAACGTGCACATGTTCCAGCAAAATTGAGAAGATTTACATAATTAATATTATGCTTAACGAAATAAAATGGAAAGATTTTTTTGCTGATTGCGCTTTATACATCATGAGCGAGCAGGATACATTTAAATTAAATGGCGAAAAAGAAATCGTAAATGTCATTGCAGAAAACATTTCAGTTTCTAGAAAGCTTTATAACTCTCTTTGTTCTGAGGCTACGGATATAGAGGAAATTAAGACTATTATAATTAAAAAGAAAAGAGCATCGAAGATGTTCTTTGAGTCTACCGGCATCCAGTGGCCTTTTTAAGCTGTTGAGAAATCCTCCAGCGTAATAATTATTGCTGATGGCTGACTTTGAGGTTTAATAATGGCTGATACATCTGATTTAGGCAAGCAAGCCGAACTACTATCACAGATAAATAGCCTTCTTGCACAAAGGTGCGATCTTGAAGCTAAAATAGCCAACTCCTGTGGCAAGCAAGGCGCAATGGCCGGCGAAATGGCTGCTGCAACTAACGCTTCTGCTCAAGGACTTAAAGACCTCGGAGGAGGTTGGTCTGAAGTTAATAGCGCTTTAGATGAGGGTTCTAGAAAACAGAAAGATATCAACAAACAATCTAAAGGTTTTCTAAAAGGAATGCTTAGCAAATCCAAAGGAATCGTTGGAGCTGCTGCTGGTTTCGGTGTTTTCACTAAAGGTTTAAAGTTTGCAGCCCAAGGCCTTAAGGGCGTTGCTATGGCCGGCAAATCTATGATAAAAGGCGTTTTCAACATCTCGAAAGCGATATTGAAAATACCATTCAAGATATTTGGCGGGTTGATCGGCATGGCGAATAAGAACGCCGGTGCCGGAACAGCATTAAGACAAGCATATGAAGACGTGCGCAAAGAGTTTGGATCTTTTTCGGAAGGTCCAGCTAAAAACGTTATCGCTGGTTTTAATGACATGCGAAGTTCAGCAGGCAATCTAGCTGGAACAGGTTTGTCAGCATCTAGAGTTTTTGGATACGGGCCTGAAGGCATGGCTAAGATGATGGGTGCTGTTGCAGACATCGCTAAAGGTCTGGGCCCAGCTATAAACTTACTTGGCGATGAGTTTGGCAAAGTTGCTGAACAAGCTGTCATGTTCTCCAAAGGGTTAGGTTTGTCCGGGGAACAAATGGGTAAGCTTATGAAGGATGCAAAACTTTCAGGTAAATCCCAAACTGACATGATGACTGAAGTTGGAAGCATGTCGCTTCAAATGGCTGACAAGTTTGGATTAAGTTCTAAAGACATCGGTCGTGATATAGCTGACATGAAATCAGATTTTGTGTCTTTCGGTAACGTATCTACAGCAGAAATGGGAGCTGCTTCTGCTTATGCTAGATCTCTTGGCATGGATATGAAAGATCTCAAGGGCGTCGTCGATAAATTCGATGATTTTGAGGGAGCAGCTGAAAGCGTTGGACAATTGAATCAGGCTTTTGGTATTCAGCTAGACACTATGAAGATGATGAATGCTGAAAACCCTGCCGAAAGAATTGACATGATGCGAAAAGCTTTCTTCGCGGCCGGCAAGTCTATTGAGAACATGACGCGCCAAGAAAAGAAGCTTATGATGCAACAAACCGGCTTGACTGAGTCTGCTCTCAAGAGCGCTTTTGCTGCTGAAAACCAAGGGGTAGCATACGAAGACTTCGCAGACGCTGCAGCTGAGTCTGAAGAAAATCAATTGTCGCAAGAAGAAGTCATGCTTAAGTTAGCAAAAGCGATTGAAAAAATCAGTGCTGCTGGCCCAGGGTTTACCGGCATGTTTGACGCATTCAGCAAGGGCTTTATGAAAGCCGTCATGTACGACGATGACATGAAAGATCTTTTCAGAACAATCAGACAGATGCTTAGAGCGGTTTTTAAGTTAGGAAAAGTTTTTGGAACCTTTTTTGTCGCGCTTTTAAAAGGCTCTGGGGTAATTAAAGCTCTTAAAGAATTTTTCAACCCCAAAATTATTTCAACTTTTACCAAGACAATAACTCCCATGTTGAAGGGTTTAGCGAATTTCTTAACTACTGGTAAAGGTAATCCAGAAAAGCTTTTTGATACATTTTTTGGCGCCTTAGATAAAATGTTCAGCGCTCGTGGAACAGCCGGCAAAAAAGTTGCTACTGCATTTGGAAGATTGATAGAGATGTTAGCAACTCTGTTTGCGAAGCTAGCTGAATGGGCAAAACCAAAAATTATTCCCTATTTGAAAGGTTTGATTACAGGGGTTCAGAAATTCTTTTCCGGTTCTGGAATAGGTGCCGGAATAGCAGATGCCCTTGGAAAATTGATGGTTGGTGCATTTGTAAGCGCTTTTAAATTCGTATTTTCAGCAGCAGGCCAAGGCATAAAAGCTCTTAAGAAAACATTTAAAGCATGGTATGATAAAGACGCTCCTAACGCCATCCGCGCAGCCTCGACCGGAGCTAACTTATTGGGCGTAGGTACTAGAATTATGGGTAAGTTCGGTATGGCCCTTAACCCATATGCTGCTCTGGCCATGGCAGCCTCATCCTTTTCCAAAGGCTTTGAAAACATGGACAAAGCTGTTGACAAAGGCATAACAGGAGTAAATAGAACCCTTTCAGTTGGGGCAGCTTCTTATTTAGAGTTGCTTACCTTTGGATTAATGCCCGATCACATATCTGCCAAACTAGGGAATTTTGTCGGACAGTTGCTCGATGTCCTAGACGGATTTTTTAAAAAAATTGGATTAGGGTCGTTTTTTGATGGGTTTAAGCAAGAAGTAGCTGGCGTCATCCAAATATTCAAAGGCATTGGAGATATAGTTAGAGGACTTTTTTCTGGAGACGCGGCAAAAGTTCAAGAAGGTTTAGAGAGCCTTATGAGCGGTATTTTCGATACGATCGTAGGTAGAGTAAAAATGATTGGTACTGTACTGTTACAACTTGTAACTCGAGTACTTCCTTGGGTCGGTAAGCTTTTGATGAAAATACTCGGAACAGTGGTTAAATGGGTAGTCACTGAGTTACCAAAAGCTATAATTGGGGCTTTTGTGTTTGTCGGGAAAAAATTGGTTAAAGGCGGCCAGAATTTGATGAGCTTTTTCACTGATAAGAAATTCCGCGGAAAGGTATGGAAACAAGCAAAAGACTTCGCGGGGTCTATAGTGATGGGTTTGATAAACGGAATAAAGGACTTTATTGTTTACCTTGCAGAGTGGTTGGCCGAGATATGGGTTACATTTGCAGACTTTTGGGACATTAATTCCCCATCTGGAAAAATGATGCAAGCCGGGCAAGATCTTGTTGACGGAATAATGGAGACTTTTGCTGCCCTTCCCCAATTGATTCTTAACGTCGCAAGGGAGGCTTGGGATTCTATCAAGGGCGCTTTCGCCGGAGTTGCAGCTTGGGGTGCAGGCTTAGTAAAGTCCATGTTTGCACCGTTCGCGACTATGGCGTCAACAATCGGAGGCTATGCCGAGGATGCTTGGGCAGCCGTTAAAAATGCTTTTAATGGCGTTAAAAAGTTTTTTGATTCTGTCGGTAAGGCTATCATCAATGGCGTCATGGCACCGATCAGGGCTATCAAGCGCAAAATCAGACAGGTGTTTGACGCATTACCTGACGTAATAAAAGATAGACTCGTCATGCGCTCACCATCGAAAGTGTTCGCGGAAATTGGTCAAGGCATGAGCGACGGAATGACTCAACAATTTGATAAAGAAGCAATTAGCGGTGTGGGTAAAACGATGGATGCAACGGTGAAGACAGCTCAAGATGGTTTAAAAGGAGGAAACTATAACACGGGCATCGGCGAAGCTATTGTTAGTGAGATAAAATCTCTCGGTCCCATGTTGGCTGCTGCTTCTATGGCTGCTATAGTAGAGATGGGAGAGTCTTTTAAAGATGGCTCGAAGTATATCGGCGCACTTTTTACTGGTTTGTTCACCGGTGAAATAGGCAACCTCTTAGGCTCAGTTTTTGGAAGTATTCCTGGAAAGATAACCTCCCTGATCTCGGGTGTCTTCCCCATATTGAAAGATGCTTTTGCGACAATGGGCAAGCTTGTGTACAAGGGCATGAGTTTCTTTATGAAAATGTTCAAGGGAGATAGCATAGTTGACGTTTTCTCCAAGATAATGAATACAGTCGGCGCAGTTGCTAAAAGGGTTTTACAGCTTGTCACAAAACAAATGATGAAGTTATCAAAAGTGATTGGAATCATGGGCAAAAAAGGCATGGGAATGTCTAAACTCAGTATTTTCTCGAGGCAAAACAAAAACATTTTTAAGTCTCTTGCGATAATGTTTAGGGACATGGTGAAAGTTTTAAGGAGGATAAAATTCGCTGTTGTTCATGACCTTTTAGAGTCTACTCTTTACTCAGTTCAGATGATTGATAAAACTTTCAAGGTAGTTTCGAGACTTAAGCCATCAGACTTAAGTAAAGCCCCAATGTTTAAAGCAGATTTTAGACAGAAAGTCCTTGACGGTTACGATCGATTAGGAGAAATGCTGGCTGATATTGGATATATAACTGCGGAACATCTAGGCAATTTCGACAATCGTCCGACTGAAGCTATGTTTAAAGCAGTCATGGAGACGTCTAGACTTTCCAAGGTTATTAAACAACAATTTGCAGGTGGTTCCGGAACCGTTGTAAGGGTAGTTGAAGATTTAGTAGACACTTATAACAAAACGTATGAAGCTTTAGAAGATGCCGCGAATCAACCAGCAAACTTGGCAATAAAGTTGGATAACTTTGCTTCAAAGGTAGGCATCAACAGAGATACATTCACAGTTAAAAATGAAAAGCTTAATTTCGAAGTTAATGTAGCAGTAGTTCTGAACGTTGATGAGTTAGGAAAGACTTTGACGAATAGAAAGATTATGGGTGCTAGGACCTTGAAGAAAGCATTAGGATAGGAGATTGATCATGAGTGAAAACAACAAAAAAGATCTCGATGATCTAGATATCGATAAAGTTAAAGAGATATACAATAACATTGTAGAAGATTTTCCTTTTGAAAAATATGAAAAATTAGTAGAAGCTTTAAAAGAAGTTATGTCAGACCCTAGAATGAAGAAAGAAGTGAAATTATATTTCAAGGAGAACCCTAAGTAATGTCTGATGAGAAAAAAATATACCCTAAAGGTTCTGGCGATTTCAATAATCACAATCCCCCTAACAACGGAAGGGTTTTAACTGATCAAGATGATATTGCTGATTCTACTAAAGCTACCCTAAAACAATATTTGAGCAATTTAACAGAGAAGAACAATTATCCCGTTTCAGCCAAAATAGTTACCGACTCTTCAACAAACACTTTAAAAAGTCAAGATTCAGAGGTAGATTATTCTGAAAATGTAGAAGAAAAAGTTAATGAATTACGATACGATACAAACGATTCTCAGTTTATTGATTTAAACGAAGATACAGAAGAAGCAAAGTATTTAAGGGAAATATCAGATTCTGGAAAATTTACTGATTTAAACAATCCTGAGACCACTTTAAAAAGCTTTTTCGACAAGAATCAAAGAGGTCAAGGACATAATTTATTAAGATCTTTTAAGCATTCTAGAGATTATTTAATTGAGACTTCTGGCGTCGCTCCTTTGACCGATCCTACAGGAAGAGATAAAGGGGAATTATACAAAACCCCTCCTAATGCTCCTGAAGTTCAAAAAAGGATTTCTGAAGTTTTGAAAACAAATCGATTCTCTCCTTCAGAAGAATCTCCTTATATAAGAGAAAATGCATATTCTAACCCATCCGCGGCTTTTGGTTCCATCCAGCCTAAATTGGGAGTTTATACTACAAATTCCCCGCTAGGAGATTTAGCTATAACAGATTTAAGAAAAGTTGCTGCTTCCTTAATGTTAAAACAAACCGGTCACGCTAATGGCAATTCTGATCCTTTCGACGAAAATATGTTTACTGTAATACCCGGTCCGGACCCCTTAGGCTTTGATCCACGAGTCGACGTTGATCAAATGTTAGCTAGGAACGCTTTTAAAGGTTCTTCTAGACGAGGCCGAACTCAAGTAGATATAGGTCTAGATGATGAAGCCGGGGACGGTTTTATGGGAGGAAAAAATCCTCTAGACGGAGATGGAGAATTTATTTCAATAACTGATGGAAGATCTTTTGGCGCTGCAAACTCGTATCTTGAAACGTTTACTGGTAACCCTTTAGCAGCAATAACTTTTATCCTACAAGGACTCTTAACAGTTTTTGTAACTGGAATTGTTATAGGGATATTCCTTAATTTATTGATGGACAATGTTAATCCAGAGAGGGCTGAAGGTCGTGATCCAAGCACGCTTCCTTTTTCAAGATACACAGACTCTCCAGCTGCTATGTTATCTGGTCTAGGAGTCCCTCATCTAACTCATCCAATTATTACGTGCATCGCTTATGGATTAGCAGCATTTTTTCGTATAGAACCTCCAGACGAAGATTTAGGAAACTTTGTAACTTTGACTGCTTGGTTTGCTAAATCAGCTGTCCTTAATATAGTTGAATTTGTTCCTAGGCTGATGGAATCTCAAGGTTTCTTTGTTTCGATTATAAGAAGCGTCATGAGAGATAATTCATCTATTTTAGACATTGATCCTGTAGCTATTCTAGCCGATGTTGCTTTGTCAACGATTACTGGAGGAATTAGAGGATTATTAAAAAGTTTAGTTAGAGTGTTTTCAGGATTAGCATCATTCAGGTTTTTTATGGCCTGCGCGGTAGTTGGAGAAAAATGTTTGTTAGATGAGATAAGAGATTTTTCCGGAATAAGGCTTCTTGATAACATACCAGATAATGGCCCTTCAAGAGCGGTGAAATCAAGAGTGAATAAAACTACAAATGCTCTTGTTTGGAGACACCGAAGCGCTCCAGCTATGTTGAACTTACCAGCTTCCATTCTGGCCGCTAAAGCCGATACAAAAACCGGTAAAGATGCAATGATAGCTGCAGCTTCTTTGGTAGGGGACGCTGAAGGTGAGAATTTTAGAAGAAGCATGTCTATCAGGAGCAAGAATCGCTTCACAGCCGAAGAAGTTAAAAAATTCGAAGACGATTTAGAATCAGAGTATATGCCGTTTTATTTTCATGATTTAAGAACAAACGAGATTATATCTTTCCACGCTTTTGTTGATAGCATAACGGACTCATTCACAGCCCAATATCAAGACACTCCAGCTTATGGAAGAGTAGATCCTGTGAAGATTTATAAGAGTACGACTCGAGCGATTAATCTTTCTTTTAATTTGATATCAACTTCACAAGAAGATTTTGATTCAATGTGGTTCAGCGTCAACAAACTTACACAAATGGTTTACCCTCAATGGTCTAAAGGTAGAAAAGTATCTGATGCTACTAATAAATTTATTATGCCGTTTTCTCAAATACCAACTGCTAGTCCGATGATAAGGATAAGGTTAGGAGACTTTGTTAGATCGAATGGTACGAAATTTGCTTTAGCTAGACTTTTTGGTGCAGGCCAAGGAACAGATATTTTTTCTTACGGTGAAGGCAAATCCGGAGCAGACATCGAGGAAAAGTCTCAAAAATCCTTAGACGATTTTAAGAAAATATCAGCGCAGTCTTTTAATACGAAAGATGAGAAGAAAGCTTTTGCTGAAAAACAAGTGGTTATTTTAAAAAGATCTACTTCTCATGGTTATACTACTTACGAAGATTCTGATATGGGTTTTCTTGCTTCTTTAGTTAGCCCTACCTCACTTCCTACTCAAACATGGACCCGCGCAGATGCTCTAGTAAAAATTGAAGAAATTCAAGACCGTCCAGACTCTCCCCAAGGAAGAGAAGTAGACTTAGGAAAGTTAAAAGATGAATCTGCACTTTCTAAGAAACCATACCAATACAAGGTTTCATTTGTTAACGATAAAGATCCTGCTAACCCAAATCAGGACACCAAAAATTATATGCTTGTATTAGCTACAGATTTAAAAGTGATAAAAGAGCAAAAACCTAAGCAAGAAGATGTTCAACTTGACATGGATTTAGAAAAATCATCTCAAGCTTTTTTCGCATCTAAAAATAATTCTATAATGAAAGCTTTTGAATCTACTCGCGGTAGAGGGTTAGCCGGTTTTATTACCAGCATGAATTTTGATTATTCTCAATCAACATATGAGGTCGGATCTTTGACGAGAAGAGCTCCCATGTTTTTGAAAGTTACCATGACTTTTGCTCCGATTCATGACATTCCACCAGGTATGGATGCTGATGGTGGCAATAGAGCTCCTATATATCCAGTTGGAGCAATATCTGCGCATTTAGCTGGAGACGAGTTGGCTAACAGTCCGCAGTTTGGAACTTTGAATAAACCAGACGGGGTAAAGGATAAATTTACAGCTGCTCATACAAAATTAGCAGAAATAAATAAGGATAAAAAGAAATGAGAAGATACGCAACAGCGCCGCTTCTTTCAGGTGGAACTTTTTACGGAACTTTCGTTCCAGGTAAAATATTAAGAGAAGCAGCGCAATCCGGTCAGATCTCAGTTAGGCAAGATTTTCTGAGAGAAGGTGAGAGGCTGGACACTATTGCTGGTTCTATGTATGGAGATGCTAGATTATGGTGGGTAATAGCCGGTTGTAGCGGTATAGGTTGGTCTCTGCAAGTACCTGCAGGAACTTCTTTGTTAATACCTACTGATTTAGCTGAAGTAGCTACCTTGGTGTGATATGACTAAAAGAATGGAACCAACGAAACTTGATCTAGCAATAGACGATTTAAAATCATATTTCGCAATAACAACCCAATCAGATTTTTTTAACGTAATGATTAGTGCTCAAGGAATTGAAGATCCAGCAGCTAAGATGAAAACGCTTGGTGCAGCTCAAGAAAAGTTTCAAAAAAGCCAATTTAGTAATTTAACTAAACCAAACGAAAAAGAAAAAGATAGAGGAATTTCAAAGATAATAAATATGCTTCAATCGCAGCAGGCTGCCTTTTTCGCGCATGAAATAATTTCAGAAATGAGTCAATATATGACGGGCGATAGCGCGGCTGCTAACGCTAAAGAATTAAAAAAAATAATAACTGTTGTTTATGAAAATACTGATAAAGAATTCTTAAAATTTGGTAAAGAAAACCCAGGTAGAAAGACATCTATTAAAGAATTAACGCGTAACCTTAATGTTCCTACAAAGAATAAAAACCCTGAAGAACTGTTGATAAATAAAGCGACAACTAAGCCCACTAAGAAACAGCCAGCTTTATCAGCTTTTGTAGTTAGGAGTAATTCTTTAAATCCAGCTACTAGAAATTCGTCTGCGCCTGAGTTATTTTTTAGTTCTATTCCTAATATCGAGATGTCTAGATGCGTTCCTTTTTTAGATATTACTGTTATACCTTCCTCCCCAGCTTTAGACGACAAAGGCCGGCCTCAAACAGTTTCTATTACTCAGTTTTTGTTAGGCAATGCTACTATCGACGGTTCAGCTAGCAAATCTATTGCTAAAGCTCACGACGTAAATGTAAGAAAAAACATATTCAAGTCACAATCAGAATCGGGAAAAGACACACGTTCTAAGGCATCTGCTGGCATGGAAATATTTACTTCACCTCAAACAATGGTTAATGCTGATGAATCTTATACTGTAGATTCACCAACCAACAGGCAAACTTCCGTGATTGATAGGTTTCGGCCTCTAATGAGTATAAAAGGGTTTAAAGTAAATTTAGTTCCTTCTGCTGGTCTTATGACTTATAAGAATGCAGAACTAACTGTTGTTCTGCATGATCGATCTAGACTAGCAGAAGTTACTGAATTGATAAAACCCGATCTTTATGGTAAAACTGAACTTTTGATTACTTACGGATGGTCTCATCCAGACGGAAATGTTCCAGGTAACGTTTACGGGAGGTTTTTAGATTCTTTAAAATGCACAGAAAAATATGGAATAGTTAATTCAAATTATACTTTCGATCCTGTAGGTCAGGTTAATATCAATATAAAGCTATCTTTAAAAGGTACACCAGCTCTAGATTTGTCAGATATAACTTCAGATTCTGATGCTGATAACGCATTGAAAGGAGTTAAAAAATTAGCCACTGCAGTAAGAGCTGCAAGGAAAAAACTCGGCTCTGTAAAAAAGAAAAAAGGAGCTAAGTCAGTATCAAGCGCTTCAGTTCTAGGGAAGTTATCAGATACTTCTCGTGCTATGAGATTAACTCCAGAAGCTGAAGAGAATCTTGACGAATATATAACTAAGGCATCAACTAGTACGAATCCAGATGTGAAATTGCTAGTAGCTGCTTTGAAAAAAATGAAGACTGCAGTATCTGAAGCACAGGAAACCATGGCAACATTATCTGCTAATAAAGTAGAAAAATTACAATTTAATAGAAAAAATGAGCCTGATACTTTCTCGATGGTTTCTGTAAGGAAAAAAGGCCAAAAGAAGAAGAAGAACGCTAGCAAGCTATCAAAAACTGAACAAGAAGCTATAATCGATCCTTTTATGGTAGGCTTAAATGGTACTAAGGGAGAAAATTCATACCTCAAAATTGAAAAAGATGATTCTCGTTATGTATCTCTTGGAAGCTTGCTTCTTCAGTATGTTGGGTATCCTCTTACTAGGACTGGACAGTTTGATGAAGTCCAATTTATTTTTTATTCTTTCAATGAATATGCTTCGTATGTTAGAGGCATACCAATTTGCTCTTTTCCTATATACTTTCCAGACTTTGAAAAAGAGTTTAAAGCAGTCACAAAAACTTCTACAAAAATGTCTTTGAATCAGTTTCTTAAGTTTCTAACTTCAAAGTTCGTCTCGAGCCAATCCTCTAGGGCTTATGGCCTTAGAGACGAACTTTATGAAGAAGATAAAAAAACTGGAAAGCAAGTGCTTAAAGAAAAATATAAAGAAGCAACTATAGTAAAAGGAGAAAAAGATTTAAGGCTAGAAGACGCTTATGGCGAAGTTGCAGTTTTAAACTTTAAAGTTCCTAGAATACAAATGCACGCTGAGTGTTTAGATGGTAAAACAGGAGATCAGTCGATATACAGAGTTCATATTTTTGATTCTAACGCTTCTTCGCATGCTACCTTTGCTGAGATATTAAAAGCTAGCGAAGATGACAAGATAACTCCTTTAACCGCTGGGCTAGGAAAAGCTTGCGTAAATGATAAAGAGCATAAGTCAGAAGCAGAAGCTAATTCAGGTTTTCAAGATGAATTTATGAAGGTTATAAACCAAGCTATTAAATCAGGTGTCATACAAACTATGCCAACTCAAAAAACAGAATTAACCAAAGCAGACTTAGAAGCTGTGGGAGACAAGAAGCTGCACTTTAGGGTTGTTCAAAATTTCGATAAAGTAAAACAGATGATTACGAGAAATATGCCTTCCATTACTTACGGTACGCAAAATTCAAACTTGATTCAAGCTAATCTAGGTTCAATGAATGTTGCAGCTTTAACGAATATTAACTTAAGAAGATCAGGCATGGGGGCTGGAAACACTGCGCTAGGCTTAAGAGACTCAGGCCTTCCTCTTCAAATAGCTCCAATGAAGCTTGATGTAATGGCTATGGGCATGCCACTGATCGTAATAGGACAACAATTTTTTATTGACTTTGGAACTGGTACCAGCGCTGATAACATATATGTAGTCTCTAAAGTATCTCACGATATTGCTGATGGTAAATTCCAGTCTCAGTTCTCTTTTACCCCGCTAAATTCTTATGGTCAATATACCAATATTGGTAACGTCATCGATCAAGCAGTAGCAGAACTTACAAGCGATTGATGAAAAATCAAAATATCTTTTTTAAGATTAATAATGAAGATATTTTTTGACAAATTACATCTCCCTGTTCAAAGAAACATGGTAGTGAGCAATAATCAAATAGTTTTTACAGATGAAAAATCAAAAAAATGTGATCTATACTTTGGCCAGCAAGAACACAATCACCTGAATTCTTATTTAAGCCTTTTTGAAGAAAATTCTTTTGAAGTCATAACAAAGAAATATTTTAACATCATAAAAGAGCTTAAGATTAAAAACCCAAACTGGAAATTTCTTTTAAAAGAAAGTGAATATGCTGAAATAAAAAGTAGTTTTAAGAAAAAATTATCTAGTTTGATTGAAACTATGTCTAATATAGAGTATAGCCAATATTTTTCTGAAGGTAATTATGTTCTGAATAATTTAGAAAATATCGTTGTTGATGTTGATCTTTTAAAACAAAAGATAAAAAAAGAAGAAAATCCTACTTTAAGAAGTATAATATCTAGTTTTTTACCAAAATCGGGGAATACATGCTCAGAGATAGAATTTAATCGATTAAAAACGACAACTGGAAGATTAGTTGTTTCTAAAGGGCCCCAGATTTTACTTCTGCCAAAAGATATGCGAAGAACAATAGTTTCAAGATACGGAAAAGAAGGAAGTGTTCTATGGGTTGATTTCGTTTCTCTAGAACCTAGGTTTACGAAACTGTTATCATCTAATTCTTCCGAGGTAGATATATATTCTGACATTCTAAAAAAATCAGGTTTAAATTGTTCAAGAAAGAAAATAAAATTAGCAGTGTTAGCGACTCTTTTTGGCGCAGGGATGAAGAAATTAATTGAAATACTAGACGAAGATGCTTTTGAAGTAAGAAAGTCAATCAAGAAATATTTTAATTTAGATGAAGTTCTAGGCAGGGTTGGGGATTTTAAAAGAGGAAAAATAAAAAATTACTTTGGCAGAAATATTTTCTTAAAGAATTCTACTTCTAATGTAGCTTTAAATAATTACATACAAAGCTCTTGCGTTGATATTTCGCTGATAGGTTTTTCTTCTCTTTTGAAGGATTCTAATTTACCAAAATCGGTAAAACCTATCGCTGTAGTTCATGATGCTCTTGTTGTTGATATCAAAAATAGTGATTTACAAGCGTTAGAAGAGATAATTAATAAAGGAATCAACATTAACAAGTTGGGTAAATTTTATTTGGGGTTTGAATCTTATGAATAGCGTATTTCAAGAAATAGTTTTAGATATTTTATCTGAAGAAAAAACTGATAGAAAAGAAAGAAAAAGAAAAAAATCAGTAGGTATAGAAGCTTCGACAGGATCGGGTAGGTTTTCCGCCGGTGTTACTGAAGCTGGAGCTTTAGCTAGTGATGATCCTGGGAAGCTTATGGACAATTTAAAAATCACTAGCGCAGGTGGAAAAGACGATATAGAAAAAATAGAGTCTGTTCTAAGGCAAGCATTTACTGGTGCAGATGCGATGAAACAAGTTTATACTTCTTTGTCTAGAGCTAGCAGTGGTGGTAAGTCAGGTTTAAGGGTTGGGATAAGCGTTATAAAAATGAGAGAAGGCATAAAGTATCTTTATCATACTTTGACTGGTGCTAATAACGCTGGCGTCCTAAACTTAAAAACTTTGGTTCAAATTGAAAATGCTGGAGATTCTATTATAATATATAGTGGTAAAAAAAATACCTGGGAGAAATATGAAGCTTAAATTTGATTCTCAAGATAAAGAAATAAAAATCAAAAGATTAGAAAACAATATTGATTTAGATGAATCTAAAAAGGATATGTCAGTAATCTTTTGTAATTTGATTACAACATCTATATCGCCAGAAGGTGGAGATTTAATTAGGCTTAACTTGAAATTATGTTATGTCAATGAGAGAGGTAATTTTTCAAAAATTAGAAAGACTATTTCTTTTTTCCAAGATCCAAAAAGAAATTTGACTGAAGAAGAATCTAAATTTGTAGATTTTGAATTAAGAGAAATAGAAGGAAAAGAAATCGATTGGGGTTTAGTAGAGAATCTTTTCTCTCAAACTGATGTAATTATTTCTCACAATTCTTCTTTCGTCCGGCCTTGGATTAGAAAGTACATAGAAGACGATGAAAATATATGGGCTTGCACTTTAGAGAACATAGATTGGAATCGATTAAATTTTCCAGGAAGAAGCCTAGAGGTACTTTCCATTTTTTCTGGTTTCTTTTATGATTTTTCATCCTCGCAAAACTCTTTAGACGCTGCAATTAAATGCATCTACGAAAATGATCAAGTTTCTAGCATATTAGAAAAATCTCTTAAACCAGATTTACAACTATATGCTGCTAACGCACCAATAGAATACAAAGATAGCCTAAAGCAAAACAACTATCGCTGGAATCCAGAGTTTAAGTGCTGGTGGAAGCCTGTTGATCCTGAACAATCTGAAGAAGAAAAACTATGGTTGATAAACAATATTCCCTCAGTAGAGCCTCAAATATTTGAGGTAGATCCTAAATTTAGGTTTATCTAATAAAATTTACGTAATAATTATTATTATGAAGAATTTTGCAACATTAAGAAAATATATCCGAATAATCCTTGAAAATAAAGATGTCATTGGCGAACCAGACTTGACTAACAAGGAAGAGAGAGACAAAGAAATCCAAAACAAGAAGAAAAAACAAAAGCCAGACGAAGCTTCTGTCGCCGCTGGCATGCCTGGAGTATCTACCCCTTTGGGCACTGGTTCAACATATCCTTCCAAGATTATTAAGAAAAATAAGAAAAGAAGAAAAACTAAGTAATACCTGAAAATCGCATCATAGATCCATATAATCATAATACAGTTAGCAAGTTGCCAATTTAAAAAATATGGAGGTAAATATGGCAGTCGATTTTGATGCAATCCGACGCAAGCTTAACCAGCTTAGCGGTCAAGGAAATAAGAGAAATGCAATGTGGCGTCCTCAAGAGGGCGAAGAAGTAACCGTAAGACTTCTATCGTTTAAGAACGAAGATGGTCTTCCTTTTGTTGAGAGGTGGTTCTATTACAATATTGGAAATAATCCAGGTCTATTAGCACCTTACCAGTTCGGGAAGGAAGATCCAATTCAAGATTTAATTAACAAGCTTAGAGATGAAGCAACTAAAGAATCTTATGAATTGGCGAAGAAGCTTTACCCTAAGCCCCGTTATTATGCCCCAGTAGTTGTCAGGGGAGAAGAAGATAAAGGTGTTAGGGTCTGGTCCTTTGGGAAGATGGTGTACCAATCTCTATTGAATATTATGCTTGATGAAGATTATGGAGATATTACAGACGTTTCAGAGGGTCGAGATGTTAAGGTGATTTGTACAAAAGCCCCGGGCAGAATGTGGGCAACAACTGAGGTCCGCCCGAGAGGTAAAAACAGTAAACTAACAGAAGACTCTAATCGAGCTAAAGAATGGACATCAAGCATCCCAAGTTTAGATGATATGTACTCTCTAAAGTCTAGCGAAGAATTAGAGAAGATTGTTAACGACTGGTTGAGCGGAGACCTTGAAGAATCGAACGAAGAATCAGTAACTACTAGTAGAAACTTCGAAAAAGAAACGTCAACGCCAAAATCTACAGACAAGAAATTTTCAAGTCTAGATGATGCATTTGCAGATTTAGAAAACGATTTCTAGAGGAGTTTAGTATTAATGGCAAAAAGAAAATCAAAAAATCAGACCGATGATTTTACTAGCGATCTAATATCATCTTTGAATAAAGAGCATGGTTCTAAGGTTGCTTATAATTTGCATACTGATTCATCACCAACACATGTAAAGAGGTGGGTCAGTACCGGTTCTAAGCAGCTTGATTATCTTATTTCTAATAAGAGAGATGGCGGTTTGCCAGAGGGGAGGATCGTTGAAATATTCGGTCCTCCCTCTATCGGAAAATCTCACATAGCTATTCAAATTGCTAGATCAACCCAGCAACTTGGTGGCATTGTTGTTTACATTGATACTGAAAATGCAACTAGTGTTGAGAATTTAGCTTTACTTGGAGTAGACATTACTAAAAGATTTGTCTACGTTGATACGCATTGTACAGAAGAAGTTCTTTCTATTGCTGAATCTACTATTTTAAAAGCTAAAGCAATGGATAAAGATGTTCCTATCACGATAATCTGGGATTCTGTCGCTGCTTCTTCGCCAAAGGCAGAGTTGGTAGGCGATTATGATCAGAATTCTATCGGCCTACAGGCTAGGGCAATCTCGAAAGGTATGAGAAAAATCACTGGAGTTATAGGACAGACTAACACTCTGTTGATTTGTCTAAACCAGATTAGGACAAATATCGGCGTCATGTATGGAGATCCAACAACGACTCCTGGCGGCAAGGCGATACCTTTTCATTCTTCTGTAAGAATAAAGCTTGGTGCTGGTCAAAAGATTGAAAATAAAAAGAAAGAAGTCATAGGAATCAATGTTTCTGCGAAAACTATAAAAAACAAAGTAGCTCCACCTTTCAGGTCGTGTAATTTTGAAATACATTTTGGAAAAGGAATACAAGAGTTTGAGCAAGTTTTTGATGAATTAAGAAAATTTGGTTCTGCTGAAATTTCTGGAAATAAAGTTGAGCTAGCTGGAACTGGAGCTTGGAAAACTCTTTTAGTTTCAAGCTTGAAAACAGGCGAAGTAACTATAGAGAAGAAATTCTATAAAGCAGATTTCGGTGACGTTTGGTCTAACCCTGAATACAGAACTTATATTGACGATCTTTTAGAAGCTGCTATGGTAAGAAAAATGTCTAATCCTGAAAATTTAGATATTGATGCTGAATCTTATGAAGAAGTTAGATCTATTTCTATGGAAATGTCTGACGAGTTTATGGAACTTGATACGTGAAACAAGAAGAGAAGCCTTTCCTTTTAATTGACTCTCTAAATCTTTTTACAAGACATTTTATTGCAAACCCGACGATGTCAATCAATGGAGACCATATTGGTGGTATCGTCGGGTTTTTAAAAGCTATACAGCTTCTTTGCGAACGTTTTTACCCAGAAGATGTTTTTGTTGTTTGGGAAGGAGGAGGTTCCCCTAGAAGAAGAAATATAGAATCTTCTTACAAAGATTCTCGTCGTCCTAAAAAACTTAATCGTTACTACGAAGATGATATACCCGACACTAAAGAAAATAGAAATTGGCAAATATCAAAACTTATAAAACTTTTAAACTATGCAGGAATTAAGCAATTATATGTAGCTGATTGCGAAGCCGATGACGTGATAGGATACTTATGTAATGATGTCTTTAAAGAAAAGAAAAAGATCATAATATCATCTGATAAAGATCTATATCAACTGATAAATAAAAAAACGTTGCAGTGGTCTCCCGGGCAAAAGAAGATAATATCAAGAGAGAAAGTTAAAGAAAAATTTGGAGTGTATCCAGAAAATTTTTGTTTAGTTAGAAGTTTTGTTGGAGATCCTTCTGATAACATCCGAGGAATAAAAGGAGCTGGTTTCAAAAGCATCGTTAAAAGATTTCCGGAAATTAATGATAACAATTTAGTTATCGATGAATTAATTAAACTAGCAGAAGAAAAAAATAAGTCAAGCAAACTTAAAATTTACGAGGAAATCAGCAAAAATCCTGATGTTCCTAAAAAGAATTGGAAACTTATGTACCTAGGCTTGAGGAATATTTCTGCTTTCCAAATTAGTAAAATAGACTCTTTTTTAGAGTCGAAAAAAAATAAAAAAAATAAATTATCATTTATGAGAGAACAATTACACATCGGCGTAAATAATTTTGATATTGAGAGATTCTTTTTATCAATTAGGAATTTGAAATAATGGAAGAAACAAAATACGAAGGCAATGTTCTAGGTAACATTCCATCTGGTCAGTTTTCAAAGTACAACAAACAATTTCAAGAAAAAATATTTCAATCTTTAATGTCTGACAATGCATGGGCATGTCAGATGATCGAAGTGATGAGGGCTGATTTTTTTGAAATTGTTTATTTAAAATTTCTGTGTGAAAAGTATTTCAACTACTACTTTAAATACAAATGTTTTCCAACCTCTCAACTTTTAGTTTCGATCATTAAAGAATCATTCGAGGAAGAAAGTGATGATTTATTAAAGAATCAAGTAATAGAGTTTTTACATAGGGTGAAGAAAAATCCCCACCCTGGAGATTTAGCTTATGTTAAAGAAAAAATTTTAGATTTTTGTAAGAGGCAAGCATTTAAAGAAGCTTTAGAAAAATCCGTTGAGCTTATTTCAGAGGATAAATTTGATCATGTTTTAACCCTTATGAAGAATGCAGTATCTATAGGATTACCAAACACTGCAGGCCATGATTTTTTTGAAGATATTGAAGCTAGATTTATTAAAATAAACAGAGCAGTATGCCCTTCGGGTATACCTCAGCTAGATGCACCGGATATTTTAAATGGTGGACTTGGTCGAGGAGAAATCGGAATTGTTACAGCGAATACCGGCGTTGGTAAGTCTCATTGGCTAGTTGCCATGGGCGCAAACGCAATGAGGGTTGGTAAGAATGTTCTTCATTATACTTTTGAATTAACTGAACAAGCTGTTGGTTTAAGGTACGATTCAAATCTTTGCAACATTAATTCTTCCGAAGTGATTAACCAAAAAGATAGAGTTATTGATTTTTATGAAAAAAATTCTGATTTAGGAAGATTGATTATAAAAGAATATCCTACCAATTCTGCTTCTGTAGTGACAATTCGGAATCATATTGACAAATTGCTGTTACGAGGATTCAAACCAAATGTTTTAATAATTGATTATGCTGATATAATGAGATCTACAAGAGCTTATGATTCGCTGAGGCATGAACTTAAATTGATATATGAAGAATTAAGAAATTTAGCGATGGAAATGAATATTCCTATTTGGACTGCTTCCCAAGCAAATCGCGATTCTTCAAATTCAGAAATTGTTGGATTAGAAAACATGTCTGAAGCTTATGGCAAAGCTATGGTAGCCGATTTCGTTGTAACTTTATCAAGAAAGCCGATGGAAAAAGCTACAGGTTCTGGCAGACTATTTGTCGCTAAAAATCGTGCTGGAAAAGACGGAATTGTTTTTCCAATTCAAATTGATACTAGCATGTCTAAGATAGAAGTTTTAAACGAAGAAGTACAAACGCTAGCTGAAGCTAATCAGAGCGATCAAAAAGAGCTGAAAGAGACTCTTAAGAAAAAGTGGGATGAACTGAAAAGGTAATTAAAATGTATACGTTTGATCAAGTAATGAAAGCAAGCACCAAGTATTTTGGTGGAGATGAATTAGCAGCCAGCGTATTTGCGACTAAATATGCTTTAGTTTCTAAGAACGGAAGTTATCTAGAGCAAACTCCAGATGATATGCACAAGAGAATTGCATCAGAATTTGCTAGAATTGAATCAAAGTATGACAATCCAATGAGTGAAGAAGAGATTTATTCTCTGCTTAAGGACTTTAAATTTGTAGTCCCTCAAGGTTCTCCTATGTCGGGAATCGGAAACAATGGCCAAATTCAATCTTTGTCCAACTGTTTTGTTGTAGAATCTCCCCACGATTCTTACGGTGGTATTTTAAAGACCGATCAAGAGCAAGTACAGATTATGAAGAGAAGAGGGGGCGTAGGTTTTGATATTTCTTCTATTCGCCCGAAAGGTTTAAACACATCAAATGCAGCTAAAACCACCGACGGCATCGGTGTTTTTATGGAGAGGTTTTCGAACAGTTGCAGAGAGGTAGCTCAAGGTGGCAGAAGAGGGGCTTTGATGTTAACGATCAGTGTTCATCATCCAGACATCGAAACGTTTGTTAACATCAAAAGAGACCTCTCAAAAGTAACCGGAGCTAACATATCAATAAGGCTGTCAGATGAATTTATGACGGCAGTGGAAAAGAGCGAAGATTTTGAATTAAGGTTTCCCGTAGAGGGAAATGGAGAGAAGATAGTTTCTAAATTAGTTGATGCTTCTGAACTTTGGGACCAGATTATAGAATCTGCTCACAGTTCTGCTGAGCCTGGATTACTTTTTTGGGATAATGTTTTAAATTTCACTCCAGCTCAAGCTTATGAAGATGATGGCTTTAATACAGTCAGTACAAACCCTTGCAGCGAAATTACTCTGTCAGCATACGACAGTTGTCGACTTTTACTTTTGAATTTAACTTCTTTTGTTAAAAATCCATTTTCCGAAAAGCCATCTTTTGATTACGAACTTTTTAATATTTACACTCAAAAAGCTCAGCGTTTGATGGATGATTTGATTGATTTAGAAATGGAGTGTGTCGACAAAATTATTTCTAAAGTAGAGTCTGATCCAGAGCCAGAACCCGTTAAAAGAAGCGAGCTCGAACTCTGGAAAAAGATTAAAAAAGCTGCTCAGAATGGCAGAAGGACTGGTTTAGGAGTAACTGGTTTAGGAGATACTTTAGCTATGATGAACTTGATTTACGGTAGTCAAGAAAGCGTTTCTGAAACCGAAAAGATTTACCAAACTCTTTGTTTGTCTTCTTACGAATCTTCCTGCAAGCTAGCGAAAGAGAGAGGTTCTTTTCCAGTTTATGATTTCGATAAAGAAAAAAATCACCCATTTATTCAAAGAATATTTGAAGCCAGTCCAGAAATTAGAGAAATGCATTCTAAATTTGGTCGAAGAAATATAGCTATAACAACTACTGCACCATGCGGAAGTGTTTCTATGCTGACCCAGACAACTTCTGGAATCGAGCCGGCTTTCATGTTGAAATACACTAGAAGAAAGAAAGTTAATCCTAACGACCCTACAGCTACGATAGACTTTATTGATGATCTCGGAGATAAGTGGCAAGAATTTATAGTTTATCATCACGGTTTTGAAAGTTGGATGAATAAAACTGGGTTGAATGAAGCAGAAGATAGTCCATATCATTTAGCAACTGCTAATGAGATCAACTGGGAATCAGCTGTAGACGTTCAAGCGGCTGCTCAACGATGGGTTTGCCATGCGATAAGTAAAACAATCAACCTGCCTAACGATGTCTCAATAGAAGATGTTAAAAAAGTATATTGGAGAGGGTGGAAGCAAGGATTAAAAGGAGTAACTGTATATCGCGATGGATGCAGGTCTGGAGTTTTAGTAAGCACTGAACAAAAACAGAACGATTCTTTTGATACAGTCAATGCTCCAAAGCGTCCAGAAACTCTTGTTTGCGAAATTCACAGGGCTCAAATCAAAGGAGAAGCTTGGACAATTCTCGTTGGCATGATGGATGGTCGTCCTTATGAAGTTCTAGGCGGAAAGTCGGAATTCATTGAGATACCTTCAACTTACAATGAAGGAAAAATATCTAAAAGAAAAAGAAAAACTATGCCTTCTAAATATGACTTGCATTTTGGAGAAAATGGAAGTGAAGTGGTCGTGAAAGACATAGTGAAAGTTTTTGACAATCCAGATTATGCCGGTTTTACTAGGGTGATATCTCTGGCTCTGAGGCACGGAGCCCCAATACAATATATCGTAGAACAATTGCAAAAAGATAGAGATGCTCATTTGTTTTCTTTTGCAAGAGTTGTATCTAGGGTGTTAAAAAAATATATAAATGATGGAACAATTCCAGGTGGTAGTAAAGTTTGCCCCGAATGTGGAGCTGAAGATTCTCTAAAATATCAAGAGGGTTGTGTAGCGTGTACGGCTTGCGGATATTCCAAATGTTCTTAAGGAGAAAACAAAATTGAAATGGACAACAAAAGTATCGCCTTTGATCAAAGAAGTAGAAATGAGAAACAACCCAGTTATTGTGAGGGTTAATAAATTTGATGAAGAATCGGCCAAAAAGTTTGATCAAGACATTGCTCGTGCTCATAATTCTGGCCAAAAAGTAATCCCTGTTGTGATCGATTCCTATGGGGGTCAAGTTTATAGTTTAATGTCAATGATTTCAGCTATCAAACATTCAGAGATTCCTATCGCAACTATCGTAGAAGGAAAAGCTATGAGTTGCGGCGCGATTTTATTCTCTTTTGGAGAAGAAGGTCTTAGATTTATGGACCCATATGCAACTGTTATGATACATGATGTTAGCTCTATGGATTTTGGTAAAGTAGAAGAGTTGAAAGCTGGAGCAGCAGAAGCGGATAGATTAAACAAAAAGATCTATACAATGATGGCTAGAAACTGTGGAAAAAAAGATGATTATTTTATGAAGATTGTCGATAAGAAAAAGCACGCAGACTGGTTTTTAGAAGCAGATGAAGCAAAAAAGCATGGTCTAGCTAATCAATTAAGAGTTCCTAAGATCACTATAGAAGTAAAGGTTGACATAGAGCTAGAATAATGTGGGTTTGCTATTTCAAAAACGCAGGTGACAGTAGCAGTATTTATCGCTACAGAACAGAGTATATTTCTCCCTCTTATATTAAAGAAAAAAAGAGTTACAATATAGAATCGATTGATTTTGAAGGAGAGAAATTTAACCCTTTGAAAATATATCAACAAAGCGATAAAGAAATAATTTGTATAGTTGGAGAAAATTTTAAAGATAACTTTTTAGTAGATAATTTTTTATTTCCAACAATTGAGATTACTTTAAGACTCTGCTTAGATTCTGAAGAAGAAATTGATAGTAAATATTCAGAAGAAGGATACCCTCTTTGCGATTCAACGCATTATCAAATCTCAAGGGATCTAGCTAATTCTTTGAGGCAAGTGGGAATAAAAGTAGTCGGATATAAACAAATGCAAGAAAAATATCTTCAAATTAAAATATCGGCAGATACTATGCAAGAGTGCATCATCGATGCTGAGTTTTGTAGATTTTTTTCAACAGCTATTTTTAGAAATGTTCTTGGAAAATTTGTTACGCCAAGAAAGAAATTGAATGGTTCAATAAAAGTTACTTTTGGAAAGAAAGATAAATTAGAAAAAATTAAAAATGAAAATTTAGTAGAAAAAATAAGCTACAGCGAAGATAGTATTGAGTTATCTTTTGACAAGCCAGACTTGAATATTTTAAGGAAAATACCCGAAGTTTTATCTCTTGAAAATGCATAGTTATTATCATGGGAAAATACGATCATTTAGAAGCTATGAGAACTAAACTTGCAGCTAGGATGCGTAGCAAGAAAATAGGATCAGCTTTAGCTAATCTTTGGGTTGAATTTGACCAATGCTTAAAAGATTTTAAGCCTGACTGTAAAGAGAATGAAGAAGTAATTGCCAAGTTAAAAAGCATTCAGGCTAAAATCAGAGAAACTATGGGGGTTGAAGGAAATTAGTATGTCTGAGAATGGTTGGGCAGAATACTCAAAACTAGTCCTAAAAGAGCTAGAAACTCTTTCAACAGGGATTGAGTCTCTTAAGGATGAGATGCATGATATCAAGCAGGATATCGCTCTTCTCCGAGATAGAGAGGATAGAGTGACAGAGCTAAGGCAATGGAAAGAAAAAATAGATGAAATTGCTTCCCCAACTCAGCTTCAAACTCTTACAAACGAAGTTAAAGAATTAAAGATCTTTAAGACAAAAGCAATCACAATATTCGCAGTAGTTCAATTTTTCATGGTTTTCATTTCATGGGCAATGAAATTTGTAAGATAAAATGAAAAAATTTACAACTAGGTACATTAGTTACGCCGATGGAAATTATTCTGATTGGCAAAAACAAATGGTAATTCATATCAAAAAAAATAAGATATTTGACTCAACTGTTACTTATAATAGGGAATGGTTGACAAGCACAGATTTCTATAAAAATAATCAAAAAATACTTGATATGAAAAGAGGCGCTGGTTACTGGCTTTGGAAACCTTACATCATTTTAGAGAACTTAAAACTTCTCGGAGATAATGAAATATTAGTTTATATGGACGTTGGCGATCGTCCAGAAAAAGGTTTTTATAACTTTCTAGAAAATTGGTTTAGTGAAAAAGATATTCTTTTAACTACGGGCGGAAATAACAGTCGTAGAATGTGTAAAAGAGACGCTTTAGTTTTAATGAATTGTGATGAAGAAAAATATTGGGATGCTCCGCAAGTTGAAGCCGGCTTTGTAGCTTTAAGAAAAACAGACTTTAACCTGAAGTTTGTTGAACTTTGGTTAGAATTATGTAAAGATGAAAGGATTCTAACCGATATACCTAACGTTTGTGGAAAAGATAATTTTCCAGATTTTATAGAGCATCGTCACGATCAAAGTGTTCTCTCTTTACTGAAAACACGATTTGATATTTCTACAACTAATGATTTTGCTAGAAGCGATAAACCTAGGTTTGTTTTTTGGAATGTTAACGAACCAACCAAAAATATTAAAGTTGGTGTCTCTATGTTAGGTGCAGCTAGAAAATTAAGTTAATGATATATTGTTTTGATCTAGACAACACCCTCTGCAATACAAAAGAAAATTTTTATGAAGATTCTACTCCAATTGTTGAAAGAATTGAAGCTGTCAATAAGTTGCATGAAGCTGGTCACATAATAGTAATAGACACAGCAAGAGGAAGCGTCAGCGGAAAAAAATGGTGGAGATTCACTATTGAACAACTGAATTCCTGGGGTTTAAAATTTCACACCTTAAGAACTGGGGTAAAATTTCCTGCTGACATCTTTGTCGACGACAAAGGCTTTAACGATAAAGTCTTCTTTCCATAATTTCAACATTAGAAAAGGTAACTGAATGTCTGACGATATCAAGAAAAAAGAGTATGAAAAAGCTATAAATCAAAAATTGTCTAAGTACGATATAAACCCGTTTATTTTAAACGACAAAAATCAAGTTTTACTTCAACAAAGGATATCCACTGTTATATTTGGCGGAAAATGGATAATGCCGGGTGGCAAAGTTTTTGATTTAGAGAGAATAGAATCAGCTTTAAAGAGAATGACAAAATTAAAAACTAATGCTGATATAATTTTTTACAACAAAGAATTAAACAGTTCTTTGATCGGGGTTTACGACGATCCATATAGAGACCCTAGAGAACATGTTGTTGGAATTACTTTTGCATGTAAATATGTTGGGGGTGATTTAATCCCAGGCGGAAATAGTTCAAAAGTTCAATTTTTTGATATGGAAGATGCTTTAAAACTAGATTTAGGTTTTGGTCATGATTACATGATTAAGCACGCATATGAAAAGCTAGGAATCTCATGATATCTGAATTTTTTAAAAATGTTATTGCTAGGACAATTGACAAATTTTGGCTAAATTCATATAAGCATTACGATTTTTTTGAAAAGTCTCAATGGTGGTCTGAAGAAGAATTTAGAAAATTTCAGCTAGATTCATTAAAAAAACTAGGAAGCAAAATAGATCTTCAAATTGAATCTTGGGATGATTTTGAAAGACTTCCGTTTATGTCAAAAACAGAATTAAGAAATTTCGAAAAGCCTACTGATAAACCTTACCACGTTCATAATACTTCTGGCTCGACCGGTTATCCACTTTCTATTTATCTTACTCATGAAAATTGGGGAATGAAGGAGGGAATGTTTCTTCGTCATTGGGAATGGATGGGAAGAAAGAAAGAAGATCTAGTTTTAAGATTAATTTCAGGAGAACCAAAATTTTCTAAATTTGATCGGTTAAGGAATGTAAAACCGATGAATTTTAGAGACTTAAATGATGATAAGATAGACTGGATAATTGATAATCAACCGAAGTTTATACATTGTACTGTATTTACCGCTAGGCAAGTTGTTCAATTACTAAAAAACAGAGATAGATTAGAAGTTCTAAAAGATATTACTCTTTGGTGGACAAACGAAAACACAGGACCACATTATGAAGAGATGTCTAAATATTTTAAGGATATCTATCATGGATATGGTTTAGCTGAATTGACTCCAGTCGCAACTCAATGCGAATTTGGTGAACTTCATATTATTGAAGAGATGGCTATTGTAGAAGAAATTGATGGCAAAATAGTCGTCACTAACCCATTCAACGAAGCAATGCCAATTATCAGGTATCAAACAGGCGATACTGGTAAAATTGTTAGTTCATCTTGCCGTTGCGGTAGAAAATCAAGAATCATAAAAGATCTCAAGGGTAAAGGCGTAGATTTTTATGCTGGTCCTGAATTTAAAATTCCGATCGATTGGTTAGTTGTAAGTCCGATTTCTAAAAAATATATAGATTTTATCGACACCTGGAGAGCAGAAGTAAAAGTTAGCAAAAAGATCTTAGAGCTTTCTGTAAAATGGAAATCTAAAGAAGTTTCCAAAATGGAGTGGTATGCTGATTGGCTAAAAGAAGAATACGATCTCAATCTTATAATTAAAGATTATACCGGCGATTTTCCGGATAAACAATTATTAAGGGTTTTAGATTGAAAAAAGAAGACTGCTTGTTTGAGATAACTTATTTAAGACATGAAGAGGAAATAGTTAAAAGTCGAGCAAAATCAATTGCTCAAACCCGGATTGATATCGGGAAGAGACTAGGGAAAAAATTTCCAATCGACGCTGATTATGTTATCCCAATGCCCGAAACAGCAGTCTTCAATGCAATCGGATATCATCTAGAAACAGGAATACCTTATTGTTTGGGAGTGTATAAAACTCGACCAAAGATAAAAACTCTCTTTATCGATGATAGAGAAGTTACTTTAAAAGAGACTATGATAACAGTACCTCAAATCATAGAGGGAAAAAGAATTGTTATAGTAGATGAAACAGTTATCAGCGGTCTTACTTTAAAAGTTAATATTGAAAAAATAAGAAAGCACAACCCAAAAGAAATTCACTTAAGGCTAGTGATAGCTCCAATGACTAGGACATGTCCATCTTCAGATTTTGGCGAAGATTGGGTTTTTGCTATAAATGAAAACAATAATTTAGCCGAATTTTTTGGAGTTGACTCTATAGAGTGGCTGTCTCCTGAAGATTACGAAGATTTTGTAAATTGCTCTTATTGCTTTGGGGGAAAGTGTGACAACAGTAAAATGGTTAAAACTAAATTTTGATGAAGAGGATGTCTCTTCTGTTACTGATTTATTAAATTCTCAATCTACGATTTGTGGATTTTCCGAAGTAGTAGATCAATTCGAAGAAGCATGCAGCGCTTATTTCGGTGTTAAACATGCGCTAGCTTGTGCTAATGGCACTGTAGCTATATTCATAGCATGCGAAGCTTTACAACGATTTTATGATAAAAAGTTCAATTACGGAGTTCCAACTTGGAGTTATATAGCTCCAGCTAATGTCGCTGACTACGTTGGGGAGTTAACGTTAATAGATTCTGAAATAAACTCTCACAATGTAGAAGTTAACAACGTAGATCTCGGTGTTGTAGATGCTTTAATTCCTGTTGACATGGCAGGCATTCCTGTTGATTATGATTCTATAAAAAAATTAAACATTCCCGTAGTAGCTGATTGCGCTGAGTCACTTGGATCTAAGTACAAAGGGGAACATTCATGTTCGTTAAGTTTAGTGTCGACAACAAGCTTTCAGGATGCTAAGATAATAACAACTGGCGAAGGTGGGATGGTTTTCACAAATAACGATGAAATTGCTAAAATTTGTAAACTTTTAATCAACCAAGGATATGGACCAAGCGGTTACGATATGCATGATCATATTGCTAAAGGTTTTAACTTCAGGATGTCAGCGCTACAAGCTGCTTTAGGAATATCACAACTGAAAAAGATAGAAAAGTTTTTATCACTTAGAGAAAATACTGCTTCTATCTATAGGGAAAAACTCAACAAGTTAGTTGAGTTTCCAATCATTAGTGAAGATGTTATTTCAAACAATTACTCTTTCTTAATAATGTTGGACAGTAAGACAGAACGAGATAAGTTAAAAAACTTTCTTGCAAGCAAAAACATTCAAAGCAAATTATGGAAGCCAATCCATCTGTATGGTCTTTTCAAAGATCAGGGGAGTTTCACAAATGCAGAGTATATTTTCGACCACCATTTGAGATTACCAATTCATAACAATATGAGAGATGAAGAAACTGAGTTAGTTTGTAGAGAGATAAAAAAATGTTTGGAGGTAATTAGAAATGATTGATCGAGATAATGATATCGAAGTTGTCTGTGATTTAGATCACACCCTATATCGCCACCCATTGATAACTAGAACACTTTTTAAGATTTCTTCTTTTTTTCATAAATTAGCTTTAAAATTTGTTGTTATAGACGAATCTGTTCTAGAACAAATAAGAGGTAAGAAAATAGTGATCATGACCGGGCGAGACGCTGTTCATGATAAAAAAACTATAACTAAAAACTTAGAAAGAGATGGTATACACTACGAGCAGTTACGTATGTGCCCTCGTTTTGACTTAGTTTTAGATTGGAAAATAGATTATATTAAAAAAATGAAAGAAAAAAATCAAGACCTTGTTTGGTTAGATGATGATAAACCTGCAAGCTTTTAGTGGAGAAAAAATGAAAATATCATTTATTGGTTTAGGAAAATTAGGATTACCTTTAGCATGCTGTTTAGCTGCATCTGGTAGAAAGATCCTCTGTGTTGATAAGAATGAGCACGTTTTAGATACTTTAAAAAGGGGACAGCTCCCATTTTTTGAACCAGGTTTAGAAGACTTATTAAAGAAAGCTGATAAAAATTTAATAGGATTTACAGATTCTTACTCTAAAGCTATCGAAGAGACAGATGTTAGTTTAATACTGGTAAATACTCAGCTAGGCGATGATGGATATGCTTCAGATTTTGTAGAAGCAGCATTATCAGATATTGCAATTAATCTTAGAGATAGTGATAAGCCTTACCATACAATTGTTTTATCTTCCACTGTTTTACCAGGAACTATAAAAGATAAACTTATCCCTTTGGTAGAAAATATATCTAACCGAAAGTATAAAGAAGGTTTTGGTTTTTCTTACGTTCCAGATTTTGTCAGATTAGGGATGGTTATAGAAGATTTTAAAAATCCGGAGTTTTTTTTGATAGGTTCTAATTGCAAAAAAGATTATAAGATTACTAAGAAAATTTTTAAAGATCTTCACGAAAACAAGCCTCCACATTACAGTCTAACTTTAGAAGAAGTAGAAGTTGCAAAGGTAGCTTTAAACGCTTTCATAGTTAATAAAATTACTTTTGCAAATTTCTTAGGCCAACTTTGCGATGAGCTTGAAAATGTAAATGTTCATAATATAACAGAAACTATAGGTAATGACAAAAGGATATCTCCTTTCTTTTTTAGCTCTGGAGCTCCTTATGGAGGTACTTGCTTTCCTCGGGACACTTGGGCGTTTATACGCTTCGCAAAAGATAGAGGTAAAGAAGCGAAAAACTTAATCTTCGCAGAAGAAGTTAATGAAATGGTTTATCAAGATATCTTTAAAAAAGTTTCAAAGTATAAAAAAGTTGGCATTTTAGGAGTATCTTTTAAACCAAATTCTCCAGTAACAATTGGATCTCCATCTGCTAGACTAATCAAAGAGCTTAAGAGGGATGGAAAAGAGGTTTATACGTATGATCCAATCCCGGAAGTTTACAGCAATCTTCGATTAGACGTCAATGAATGTTCTTCAATCGAAGATTGTTTAGAGAAATCTGAAGTAGTTGCCATAATGCATTATGACGAAAGGTATAAAAAAGTATCAGATTCGAGTTCGAAAATTATTGATGTTTGGGGAAATGGAAGAAAGTAGGAGAGTATGCACAGTATTATTTTAACTATTCACAATGGAGAAAGATGCCCGTTTGGAGGAAAATTTCTGTTAGAAAGAGTTTTAGAAGGAATCATAGAAAATACAGTTGGTGATTACGAGCTATTATGTATGCTAGACGGCTGTACAGATAATTCGAAAAAAATTGTTGAAAGATATATTCAGGATTTCAATCATCTAAAAATTCGTCCAATTGTAACTCCTGATATATTTGAACTGCGGACTAATAACGTGGGTTTTAAAGCGTCTAAAGGAAAATATGTAATTGTCGTTCAGGATGACCAGATCGTTACTGAGAAGGGATGGAACGCTAGAATGCAAGAACCATTTGATTTCTTTGATGACGTATTTGCAGTGACTGCTAGGACTGCTCATAATTGGATAATTAATCCAAGTAGCATAGATTTGGGAAATGATAACGTAGACGAGACAAGGTTTTGTGATATTTTCGAATCTGCGGATGTTACTAGCGGATATCCAGCAAGCAATATCAACATCGATAGGAATACATTTGCAGTAAGGGGAACTGTTAACCGTGGACCTCTGATGATGGATTTAGAAGACTTAAAGGCTGTAAATTATTTAGATGATAAATTTGCTCCTTGCGATATGGATGATCATGATCTAATGTTTAGAGTTCATAAGCAGCTTGGAAAAGTTTGTGGCTTATATCGCGTTGGAGTTGAGTCTGATCATAGATGGAGTGGTTCAATGCAAAAAGGTCCACCGACCTGGGGATATCGTTCTCATTTTAAAAATTGCCGAATATTTTACGATAGAAATAAAGATATTCTTTTACAAAGAAGAATAGTAGAAAACAGGAGATTAAAATGATTGATTTAGAACGTAAGTTTTTATTCATTCACATAGGAAATTCTGCCGGCACTAGCATAGAGAAATCTTTATCTAATGAAACCACTTACTTTACCCCTTTTGGCAAACGACCTGGCGGAGCTCATTGGACTTATTGGAAGAAAAAAGAGTGGTTTAAAGAATCCGAAAATACCTACACCAAGAATTTGGATTTTACTTTTGAAGATTTATATAAATTTGTAATTGTTAGAAACCCTTGGGATAGGATGGTTTCTAAATACATGCATGAATCGCAAAACGTTGAAGTTTTCACCCAACATGTTTCTGATGGTTTGAAAGGTGGTCCGGATTTTATTAGTTTCTTAATGCATATTAAGGAAAATAACGTGCAAGATCAAGATCTTCATCTTTCGCCAAGTTTAGATTGGTTTCCACCAGAAGAAATGGATAAAATAATTATTTTTGACAATCTTCAAAAAGGTTTTCAAGAAGCAACGAAAGAGATTGGTTTAGAAAAAGCGTTAGAAGATATTCACCCAGGACTTACTAATGGCTCTTGGAAAAAACCTGATAGAAATCTTGATAGTTTTGGAAACCCAAGAAAACATTACAGTCTTTATTATAACGATGAATGTATAGAGTACGTCAGGGAACGTTTTAAGAAAGACATTGATTATTTCAACTTTGAATTTGATGATAAGAGGCAGAGATGAAAAATACTACAGAAATACCCATAAAATTTGTTCCTAAAGGGTGGGGCTTTGAAAAGTGGATAGTAAACTGCGAAGAATACTGCGGTAAACTGTTATATTTTGCTAAAGGTAAAATGTGTTCTTGGCATTATCATGAATTAAAAGATGAAGTTTTCTACATCCAGAGTGGAAAAATTCTAGTAAAGTATTCTGATGAAGACGACATTACGAAAGCAAAAGAGAAAATACTCGGTCCAGGAGATAACTTTCACGTGTATAGGGGGTTGAGGCATAGAATGATAGCATTGCAAGATACAGAGCTTTTTGAGTTTTCTACTCAGCACTTCGATTCAGATAGCTATAGAATCGAGAAAGGAGATTAATTTGAGTCACATATGTATATCTTCGTATTTTGGAGGATTAGGAGATTCCTTACAGTTTTCAACTTTACCTGAACTTTTTACAGAAGCTGGAAGAGACGTTTTCGTCTGGGATAAAGCGTACTTTAGAAATCCCGAAGTAAAAGAGTTAGTCTGGGATTGTAACCCTTTTATAAAAGGAACTGCTCCAGGGGTTTGGAATGCTGGCGATCTTCCCGGATTACACAAGCCTGTACATGAAAATTGTATATCTAATTGGGAAATTCTTCATGGTTTTGAACCCACAAATATCTATCCTAAAATATACTATGATATAGAATATCAAAGTGGTTACGAAGATGTTGTGTTAGTAGATTTCTCAAGTATAACTCACAAATATGATAAAGAAAAAATAGAAAATGCTTTCAAAAAAATAAGAGAAAGTGAATTTTCTGGTAAAAAAGTTGTACAAGTTGCTTTTAAGAAAGATTTAAATAAAAAAGGAGCTCCCCCGGGAAGATCTAACGATGGAAATTTTCATTTCTACGATATTTGCAAAGATAAAATAGAGATCAACTCTCTTTTCGAGTACTGCAACTTAATTGGTTCTTGTCACGGGATGATAACTACTTATAGCGGCGCTAGCCCTTTAAGCTCTGCTTTAAAGAGGCAAAATAAAAATTTAAGAAGTATTTGTATAATACCAGAAGAGCAATATGAAAATGATAAGAAAAGATCTATTTTCATATTTGATAATATTGAATACAATTTAATTTAAAAGGGAGTTAAATGAAATATCTAATAACTGGAATAACTGGTTTTGCTGGGCCTCATCTTGCTAACCTTCTTCATTCTCATGGCCATGAGGTGTATGGTTTAGTTAGGTGTAGCAACGGAACAGAAAACGATATAAGAGATGTAGTACCAGATGAAGTTTTTAACGAAATTGGTTTCTTATACGCTGATCTTCAAAACTTTAGAGCAATCAGCAACGTAATGAGGAATAATCGTTTTGATGGTGTTTTTCATTTAGCTGCGCAATCTCACCCACCGACAAGCTTTCTAGACCCGGTAGGTACCTTTGAGTGTAACGTTATGGGAAGTATAAACCTTATACAAGCTATAGAAGATAATCAACCAGATTGTCGATTAATGTTTTGTTCTACTTCTGAAGTTTATGGTAACGTTGGAGCTGATGGAAGAAAGATAGTTGAAGATGACGTTATTTTTCCAGCTAACCCTTATGGAGCTTCTAAAGCAGCGATAGACCTTTATATGCAGGAAAGAATGCACAATGGAAAAATCAAAGGTTTTGTAACAAGAGCTTTCTCTCACACGGGAACCCGAAGGGGAAAAAACTTTTCTATATCTTCAGATGCATATCAAGTAGCTAGAATGATCAAAGGATATCAAGATAAAGTTTTGTTAGTTGGAAACTTGGATTCTGTAAGAGTCGTAATTGATGTTAAAGATACAGTTAATTCTTATTATCTTGCTATGATAAATGAAGACTGCATGGGTAAAGTTTTTAACGTTTGTGGCGACGATCCAAAAAGAATGCAGTTTTTTAGTGATAAACTGATTGAACTTTCCGGGTTAAAAGGGGTGACCAAGAAAGTTCATCCTCCTTTTTATCGACCAATTGATATACATTATCAACACGGAGATTCTAGTAAGATCTCAAATTTAACTGGTTGGAAAGTCAAAAGAGATATTGAAGACACTCTATCAGACTTGATAAAGTATTGGGTAGACAAAATCTAATGATCACGGTTTTTACTCCTGGTTGTTTTGATATACTTCACCATGGTCATATAGAACTTTTTAAATATTGTCGTTCGATTGGTGATGAAGTTATAGTTGGTTTAAATAGTGATGATAGCATAAGAAAGATTAAAGGTTCTAACAGGCCCATTAACAACTTAAAAAGCAGAATTTCTGTTTTAAACTCTATAAAATATATTGACAAAGTGATTGTTTTTGAAGAAGAAGATCCATATAATTTGATAAAAAATATCAACCCAGATATTATGGTTAAAGGTGGAGACTACAAAGCAGAAGACGTCATTGGAAAAGATTTATGCGAAGTTAGGATATTTAGTTACATCGATGGCTACTCAACAACAAAATCAATACAACGTTTTAATTCTAGGTGATGTTTGTAAAGACATATACATTTTCGGAGAATGTTTAAGACTAAGTCCGGAAGCTCCAGTTCCCGTCTTAGATCAGAAGTTAGTAGAAGAACGTTTCGGTATGGTTGCTAATGTAAGAAGCAACTTTGAAAATATGTCTCCAAATTCAGAAATATCTTATTTAACTCACGATTCGAACTTATCCGTGAAAACAAGATTTGTAGATTCGAGATCGGGTCAACAAATTATGCGTCACGACGTTTCTCAAAAGATACCAGAATTAGGTTTAGAAAAGATTAAAAATAAAAAGTATGACGCTATCATTATATCAGACTACAATAAAGGTTTTATAAGTAATAAAACTGTTGAATTTTTAAAAGATCTTAAGTCTCCAATATTCGTAGATACGAAGAAAAGAAATTTAAGTAGCTACTCAGGTTGCTATGTTAAAGTCAACGAATTTGAAGATAAAAAAGCTTACAATAAAAAAGGGTGTGAATTAATTGTGACCCTAGGATCAAAAGGCGCTCTATACAATGGGGTTAAGTACCCAACCGATATAGTTGAGGTTCACGATGCATGTGGAGCTGGTGATGTTTTTTTAGCTAGCTTAGTATCTCGTTGGTTAGAAACTAGAGATTTAGACGTTTCTATAAAAACTGCGAATAAATGTGCTAGTTATAGCGTTACCAAAGTTGGTTCTTACTCTTTGACTTTAGAAGAATATGAAAAACTAAAAGTTTAAATTTTGTAGTTTTCTTAAAACACTCATATTATTAATAAATAATGAAATAGGAGTGTCAAAATGCCTGAAGGGCCAGAATGCAGAAGGTGTGCTCTCTCCTTTGGAGATTATGCTGGAGGCGAGAAATTAACTGAAATAAACATAATATCAGGTCGTTATCTTAAAAAGCCCCTCTCGGGTCTCAAAGATCTGAAAAGAGATTTACCCTTGATTCTACAAGGAGTAGGAGTACACGGCAAGTTTATATATGCTATCTTCGAAAATAAGTTTAACTTATGGTCAACTCTAGGAATGACCGGTGCTTGGCAAAAAGTTAAAACAGACCATTCGAGGGTTGAGTTAGTTTTTGAGAGTGGTAAAGTTATTTATTTTAACGATATGAGAAACTTTGGCACTTTAAAATATTGTAGAGATCCAAAGCTTTTAGCTTCTAAGTTAGAATCTCTCGGTCCTGACATGTTAGCTGAAGATATTGATAATAGCTCTTTTATATCTCAGATGAGAAAAAATAATCAACATAACATAACTAAAATCCTCATGGATCAATCAGTAATTTCAGGCGTTGGAAACTACATAAAAGCAGAAGCTCTCTGGTTGGCTAGGTTAAGCCCGCATAGAAAAGTTTCAGATATATCTGATTCTAGCTTGAAAATTTTAAATAAAGCGATAAAATCTGTTATGAGAGAATCATTCACATCTGGAGGAGCTACGATAAGATCTTATAAAGATTTTTTCGGAGAATCTGGAGATTACAGTAACAGGTTTATGGTTTATAATCAAAAATCAGATCCAGATGGTAATGAAGTAATTAAAGAGAAAACTCCAGATGGAAGAACTACCCACTGGGTACCAGAAATACAGAGGTAACTATGAATGAATTTAGGCTTAGTGATGAAGTCATCGGTAATGTTGCAAAGCTAGTGCAAATTGCAATTTTAACTGGAACAGATATTGTAGACAATATGAGGATGATGAAGTTGACAGATGATGGAGATGGAAACTTAATTTTAGAAGAAAATTTTAAAGCTAGTTTTGATAGTAATATCAAAGGTATGCTAGAAGCTGCAGAAAATTCACAAGAAGAGTCTTAGAAGTTTTTAATTTCCTATTTATTACATGGGAAAAAACAATCAAATAAGAACTGTAAAAAGAGAACTTAGAAGAGCGAAAGCCGATCTTGCTTCTCTTTCTGCTTATCTAGGTGAGTGCGAGGAAATTTTAATTGAATATGAAAGAGACTGGGCAAAAGTTTTGTCTGCTTTCGTTCACAAAAAAGATTCTTCGAACGATTCAAGTGGGGTAGTTGACTCAAATAGATTTTCAGCTTCAGGGCTAAGCGATGAAGAAAATGAAGCTATAAAAAATGTTCCTGAATGGTTAAAGAAAATATTCAGAAAAATTGCTCAAAAAACACACCCGGATAAAACTAGCGATGATGTTTTAAACGAAATGTATCAAGAAGCTTTAGAATGTATAGAAAAAGAAGATATTCAAGAGATTTTCAATATGTGCGATATTTTAAACATCGATTATGATATAGATCCTGAATACGAACTGAAAATAAATAGAGAAAAACAAGAAAATATAAAAGGTCGGCTTTCTGAAATAGATAAGTCTCCAGCTTGGATATGGGGCGAGTCTTATAGCAGCTTAGCTTTTAGAACAAATTTTTTAATGAGTTTGCTTCCTCATTACGGGGTGAAAATTACAAAAGAAGAAATTGAAAAGACCGTAATTGATTTGAGTGAAAATGAATGAAATAGATATCTACATCCCTGTTTTTAATAATTTATTTTGCGTAGAATATCAAATAAAAACCTTAAAAGCTTTTTGTAAGCATGATAATTTCAACATAATTATCGTCGATAATAACTTAGAGTTTCATCCAGAAAATTCTAGAAAAGTTAAAGAAATTTGCTTAGAAAATAATGTTGAATATTTTTTTAATGATGACCAAATTATTAGAAATATGAGATCTATAGAAGGCAGGTGGTCATCACTTCAACACGGCCAAACCTTCAATTACATTTTCGATAAAATGATAAAAAAGAGAAAACCAACTTATTTCGGTTTTTTAGATGCTGATTGCTTTGCTTCGAAGCCCTTTCATTTAGAAGAGTATCTAGACAATCTAGGCATGTACGGAAAAGTAGTTCCCACACACATTGATGAAGGGCAGCACTTGACAAAAGCCGGGAATTACGCTTGGAACATTCACGTAGTTTGTAATTTTTTTAGATTTGATTTTGTTGCTAACAAGAGTTTAAATTTTATGGCTGGAGGAGATTATTTACTTCAAAAGCTTGGGATAAGGTTAGACACCGGTGGGATGAACTATGAGGTTCTGTACAAGCATTTAGACAAAAGGGAATACATTCTCCCGGAAGAGCATTTTTATTATTACAAAGACTTATCTTTGCTTGATCCAAATTCAGATAGCCCTACTAATGTTTTATATGAGTTAATAGATAGCAATTGGTTCCACATGGTTCATTCTCCAGGCGGAGACACTCCGCACTTAAACCCAAAAGTATCTTACGCTAAAGGATTTTTAGATCACGCTATGATTTCGTACGGAGAATCAGGCGCTGATGTAAGAAAAGATTTTGTTCCAACCTATAGAGATCCAAACAGGCATTTTACTTTTAATTGATTAAAATCATGAATTTTCACTGATATTTTGTTAAGATTATATAGCGTCAAATAACAAGGTGTCTTTTAATGAGTTCAATAATTACCCCTCCAAAGAAATTTGTATCACTTCATTCCCACGATGGATTTAGCACTTTCGATGGCCTAGGATATCCTCAGGAACATATCGATTTCGTAATCGAGAATGGAATGGACAGTTGGTGTCTGACTAATCACGGCCACATGAACAGCTTTGCCCATGCTTTTCTTCATGCCGAAAAGATCAACAAACGTGGAGGAAACTTTAAATTTGTTCCAGGTTGCGAAATGTATGTTCATCCGGATTTAGATATATGGAATCTTGATTATGAACTAGCAAAAGCAGCAAAAAAAGGCGATAAAGAATCTATTTCTAAACTTAGGGAACAAAGAGAAAGAATCAGAACTCCTTTATTCGCTAAAGTTGACGGCGACGATGAAACAGTCGAATTATCCACGGATCAAGGAAACCTGACTATAGAAAACGAAGAAGAATCTAAGTCAGCTAAGTTCTATGATCCAGTTAAAAGAAGACATCATTTAGTGGTTTTACCGAAGACTTCAATTGGCCTTCAGCGCCTCTTTCAATTAGTTTCTAGAGGATACTTAGAAGGTTTTTATAGGTTTCCTAGAGTTGATTACAAAATGCTTAGAGAAGCCGCTGAAGGCGGTCATCTAATGATTTCTTCTGCGTGCTTAGGAGGACCTTTAAGCTACGAGGTTTTCAAGCATCTCCAAGAGGTGGAGTTTGATAATTTAAGCTACAAACTTCTAAATGATCCTTCAATAATGAAGAAAGTTCAAGAAGGCATATCTAACTCTTTTGATGCAATGGCTTATGCGGTCGGAACTAAGAATGTTAAACTAGAATTGCAGTTTAATAAACTTCCAGCCCAACACTTAGTCAATCGTGCTATAATGAAGTTTGCTGATGATCATAACCTTAGAGAGCAATTGGTAGTGACTTGTGATTCTCATTATGCTCACCCTGAACACTGGCGCGAAAGAGAAATTTACAAGAAGCTTGGTTGGCTTAACTTTAAAGACTTCGACCCAGATTCTTTACCTAAATCTAGGGAAGAATTATCTTGTGAACTTTATCCTAAGAATTCAGAACAAGTCTGGGATTCTTTTGAGAAAACAACAGAGGGCATGGATTTTTACGATCCTCAAATAATTTCAGATGCTATCAACCGGACTTATGATATAGTCCATGAAGAAATTGGAGAAATCAATCCAGACCGAGAAATGAAGCTTCCCTCATATGTCATACCAAAGGGGAAGACAGCAAGCCGAGCTCTTTTAGATTTTTGTAAAAAAGGAATGATTGAAAGAAATCTCCACGAAGATTCTGAATATATTGAAAGGCTTAAGGCTGAATTTACTGTCATTAAAGACAAAAACTTTGCTGAATATTTCTTGACAATGAAAGCGATACTAGATATCGCGCGCGAAAAAATGCTTATTGGTCCAGGTCGTGGCTCAGGTGCAGGTAGTTTAGTTAATTATGTTTTAGGAATAACTGACGTTGATCCAGTAAAGAATGGCCTCTTATTTGAAAGGTTTTTATCCCCAGAAAGAAATGAGATGCCTGACATCGATTCTGACGTTTCCGATAGAGATGAATTGATAACTCTTTTGAGGGATAATTTTGGTGAATCTAATGTAGTGCCAATTTCCAACTACAATACTTTCAAATTAAAGTCTTTAGTCAAAGATGTTTCTAGGTTTTATCGAGTTCCTTTTGAAGAGGCTAATAAGGCTTTAGCTCCTTTAGAGGTAGACGTCAAGCGTGGTAGAAAGAATGATGCTGAGTCTGACGACTCGTTTGATATCAAAATTGGAGAAGCTATAAAATATTCAGAATCTTTAAGGAATTATCTTAAGAAGTATCCTGAAATTTTTGAACCTCTAAAAGTTTTGTTTAAGCAGAACAAAGCGCTAGGAAGACACGCAGGTGGCGTGATTATTTCTGAAAGAATCGCGGAAAGAATGCCGATCATTCTAGCTCGTGGAGAACCACAAACTCCATGGGTCGAAGGGATGAATTACAAGCACTTAGAAGAGTTCGGTTGGATTAAGTTTGATTTGCTTGGTTTAGAAACATTAAGAATTATAGAAAAAACTATCAACCTTATCTTAACTAAGCAGGGAGCAGAAAACCCAAGCTTCTCTCAAATAAAAGAATGGTTTGATAGAAACATGTCTACGAACACTATTGATTTTAACGATCAAAAAGTTTATAAAAATGTTTATCACGCCGGTAAGTGGGCTGCAATCTTCCAATGTACTCAAAGAGGTGCTCAAGCCCTTTTCAAACGCGCAAAGCCAGAATCTATAGTTGATATAGCTACCTTGACGTCTATATACCGTCCTGGTCCTCTAAGCGCAAAAGTTGATAAGCTTTATATTGGAGCAAAGAAAAATCCTGAATCTGTTGTTTATGGTCATCCGCTCATCAAAGAGTGTTTAGAAGAGACTTATGGATGTATCATCTTTCAAGAGCAAGTCATGAACCTGTGTCATGTCGTTGCTGGCATTCCAAAAGACGAATGCAACGCGATGAGAAAGATGATGAAGCCAGTAGGTTCAGGTAACGAAAATATAGACAAAGCTAGAGCTCTAAAGGAAAAGTTCATTTCAGGTTCTATCGCCAATGGCGTTGAAAAGCATGTTGCTGAAGACTTATACGAAAAGATTCTATATTTTGCTGGTTATGGTTTTAATAAGTCTCATGCTGTTTCTTATGCTATCAACTCTTATTATTGCGCATGGCTAATGACTTACTACGAGCAAGAGTGGATCACAGCTTATTTAGAAGCTGTTTCTTCTAACCCTAATAAACTTTCTAAAGCTTTAAGCGAAGTCAAAAAGATGGGATATACAACAACTAAAGTTGATATTAACAAGGCTGGAAAAAACTGGACAGCTGTTAGTGAAAAAGTTTTGATGCCGTCTTTCTTTTCTTGCAAAGGTATTGGCGAAGCTGCGATAGAAGAGATACTATCCAATAGACCATATACAAGCATCGATAATTTGCTCTGGCATGAAGACGGAAAATGGAAGCATTCTAAACTTAACAAAAAGACTTTGGAATCTCTTTTGAAAATTAGAGCTTTGGACTCTCTTGATTGGCAAAATTACTTTCAATCTTACAAACAGTTCTTTGACTGTGTAAGTGAAAACTGGCCGGCCTTAAGAAAGAGCACAAAAAAGAATCCGTATCAGGGCAAAGATAATCTCTTAGAGTTGATATTGGATTATCCAGAAGATGATTGGAACATTAAGGAAAATATGGAGTTTGAGGAATCTCTGCTAGGAACTATAAACATTAATAACTTGATTCCAGCTAAACTCTCTGAAAGGTTTGAGAAATTAGAAATTCAACCAATGGAAGAATGGAACTCAAAAAACCTTTATTGGTTTGTTGCTGTCAAGGTTAACAAAAAGAAGACTAAGAATGGCAAGCCTTATTTCTTACTAGATGCTTTAGGATCTAATGGGGAGAAAAACAGAATGTTCTGTTGGGGCACTAAGGAAGATTCTGTTCTAAACCCATATTCTCTTTGTGTTGCTGAGTTAGATAAATCTGATTTTGGATTTTCTACTACTTTTAGAAAAGTCAAAGTGTTTGAGGTATAATATATCATGAAAAAATTTAACTCTATGAACGAACTTTTAGTTCACTACTGCGAAACGCTTCTTTCTGCAAAAGAAGTTTCTGCAAGAAATTCTAAACAGAAAGAAATTATTTTTGAAAATTTTGAACTAACTAACCCTGCTAACATTGAAATAAGCTTAACGGGAAGAAAATTTAATAAAAACTACGCAATAGCGGAATGGCTATGGTACATTTCTGCTAACCCATCTTCTAGAAATATTGGAAAATTAGCTAAGATTTGGAATATCATTTCAGACAACAATCAAGAAGTTGAATCTAACTACGGCGTTTATTTAAAACCGCAGTGGAATTGGGTTAAGAATGAAATTATCAAAGATTTAGACACCCGACGTGCTACTTTCGTAATCAATCAACCACATCATAAGTACAAAAACTCAAGTGATTATCCGTGCACTCAGTATATACAATTTTTTGTTAGAGAAAACAAGCTTCATATTGGCATAAACATGAGATCTAATGATTTAATCTATGGATTGTGTAATGATGTTTTTACTTTTTCTTTATTCCAACAAATGATGTTGAACGAATTAAATCAATCTGGGTTGAATTTAGAGCTTGGTAGCTACTTTCATTTTGCCGGAAGTTTACACATTTATGAGCATCACTACGAAATGGCAAAAAATATCTGTAATTCTATTGACAAACCAATAAATTCTTGTAGATTAAATCAGGCAATAAATTGGTGTTTTATTGATGAAAATTTTCCATTCCCTGTTGCAGATATTGAAAAAAACGAAATATACGAATATGTTGAAAGACATTCAGGAGAAATTTTTAATAATGGATGAAAGAAGTATACTCGAGCGCGCTAATGAAATTGTGAATCAACGCTCAGAAGAGAAAGAAAGAGAATATGGCCCTTTTAGCGAAGGTATGAAAAGGGCTGCTAGCATAGCGTCTGGAATGACTGGTAAAGACTTTACTGCTCACGATATGTACGTTGCTTTAGTATCCTTGAAGCTCAGTCGCCAAAGTTATCATTTTAAGGATGATAATTTGTTAGATGCAGTCGCTTATTTGGGAGCTTGGCATAACTACATTAAGGAAGGTGGGCAATGAAAATTTCTAAAGTTAGAGACGTGAAAACCCCCACACGTGGAACTGATAAGTCTGCCGGTATAGATTTTTTTGTTCCTGATGATTTTGAGGAAACTCCTCTTTCTCCTGGTCAAAGCGCCTGTATACCTAGCGGTATCAAAGCTAACGTACCTGAAGGATATGCTCTAGTTGTTTTCAATAAGAGTGGAGTTGCTTTAAAAAGAAATCTTTCTGTTGGTGCTTGCGTAATAGATGAAGATTATCAAGGCGAAATACATCTCCATGTTTATAATTTTGGTAATAAGGTAGAAACAGTTTCTAGCGGAGAAAAACTAGTTCAAATGATTCTTTTGCCAGTGTTTTACGACGTATTAGATGTGGTAGATGTTCAAGATTTGTTTTCTGAAGAAACTTCTAGAGGAGAAGGTGGTTTTGGAAGTACGGGAGTTTCGTAATGGTAGAGACTAGAACTTTAGTTGTAGATGTCGACGACACTATTTCTACCCATGTTAATCGTGATTACGAAAACGCAATCCCGCACACGAAAATTATAAATAAGATAAACAAAATGTACGATTCAGGTTGGAAGATTGTATATTTTACAGCGCGCGGACAAGTTTCTTGTAACGGGGATTTAGAACTAATTAATCAGCTTAGAAGGCCGGTTCTTGAATCTTGGATGGAGAAGCATGGAGTGAAGTATCACGAGCTAATGTTTGGAAAACCTATAGGTGTCTATTACATCGATGATAAAGCGATGCGTCCTGAAGAATTTATGGACTTGGAATATGAAGTTTTGAAAGGCGGCTCCGGAGGATCTATAGAGAAAGTTGGCGATCGGATTATTAAAAAAGCTAATAACGCTAAAGACCAATTTCGGTGGTATAAGTCGGCCGCTAGTTTATGCCACGTTCCTAAAATTAACACCTATTACGGTGATACTTTAGATATGGAATACCTTGAAGGATCTAATTTAAACGACGTTTGTGCTAAGGAACACATAGATTATTTAGTCGATTTGTTGACGAGGTTTAGTGATATAAAAGTTTCTAATAATAGCTGGCAAACCATGATAGATAGAGTTAAAGATCACATCTCTTTAAACGCTGTAAGAAATGAAAGAGAAATTATAAAACTTTTAGAAAGTCAGCAAGTTAGAGATTTTATGGATAGTCAAGCTAGTTTTTCACACGGCGATCTTACATTAGAAAACTGCATCCTTATGGATGATAAGGTCTATCTTATAGATCCTAATTGCCCCGACAACATTTACAGTTCTTGGGTAATGGATATCGGAAAACTGTATCAATCTTTGCATTATTCTTATGAAGAGAATTTCTCTGGATTCAAAACAAACGTTGATAAAGAAGAGCTTTTCGGTCATTTATATAGAAAATTTAACGAGAATTTTTCTAGATATTTTTTACTTTGTGAAATGATTCACTACATTCGAATGATTAAATACAAGCCAGATGATCAAAAAAGTCTTGTAAGGAAAAGAATTCAAGACATTTTTAAGGAAGTGAAAATTGTTTTTAGATAAGAAAGAATTAGCTGAAAAATTGGGGAGAGATCCAACTGTTGGGTTTACTTGTTCTACTTTCGATCTTTTCCATTCTGGTCACGTCGTAATGTTGCAAGAGGGTAAATCACTTTGTGATTATCTCGTAGTGGGATTGCTAACCGACCCTACTATTGATCGCCCAGAAACTAAAAACAAACCGGTCCAAAGCGTGATGGAGAGGTACTTGCAACTAGCTGCGTGTAAATACGTTGACGAAATTATACCTTTTGAATCTGAGCAAGATTTAGTTGACTTGATCTTAACGATTAATCCCGACATAAGAATAGTCGGGGAAGAGTATAAGGGATCTGATCACACCGGCGTCGGTTTGTGTCCTATTCATTATAATAAGAGAAGGCATTCTTTCTCTACCACGCAACTAAGAGAGAGAGTTTTAAAATCAAGGGAGAAAAGCGAATGAAGATTGCAATGATTTTCGGCAAAGGCCTAGACGGGTGTGGGGTCCAGAGAGGGGCTGTAGAGATTGCTACTTGGGCTCAAAGAAACGATGTTAAATTTGACATATATTATATGAAGGGTAGAAGCTTCGCACGTGCTAAAGGCCACTCGATGCCAACTGAACCGATAGAGTTTAAGCATTCAGAGATACCTTCACTAGTAGAAAGATTAAATTCAGATTACGATATTGTAATTTTAAATTCATATCCGTCTTCTAAGCACGATCCGCAAGCTATAATGTCGTTTTATGAAAATTTAGTTAAGAAGATTGAAGAGCCAGTTTTAGTTGGGATGATGCATGAGATAAAGAAAGCTAATATCGATGCTATTCCAATGATATTACCGATACTAAATTACTGCGATATCGTTTACAATTTTTCTGAAAAGACATTCTTTTCTAACGAATTTTCTTCTTATTTTTCTTCCAAGATTCTAGGCGAGAGAACTAAAAGATTTAAGATGTGGATAGATCTTAATGAGATGAAGAAAAACTATAGAGATGTATATAGTTTAAAAGACAAAGACAAAAAGTTGATGTATGTCGGTCGTTGGACTTCTATGAAAGATCCGAGAAGGGTTCTCGATTTATACCCTACTATGAAAGAAAAAGACCCAAACTTTAGGCTGGCTTTACACGGGATAGAAAGATCAATTGGCGCTAAGTTTGATATTATAGATCATCCAAACTCAGTTTACGATTTAAATTTCAATGGGTATGACTGGGACGTAGATGGTGTTCCAACATTCGGTCCATACGATTACGCTGATGGCATGGAGCTAATATCTAAATCTTTGTTTGCTTGCTCTTTTTACCGTTTACCTAAAGAACCTCACAATTACGGAGATAGGATGGAATATACTCAAATAGAGATCATTGGGTGTGGAACAATTCCTGTTTTTGACAAGCACTATGGAGAGCACAATATAGATTCTAACGGGAATAGGTATATTGACAATGATTACCTAGCTGTTTGGTCTTCTCGTGATGATTTAGGGGAAACTGCTGATAAACTAATATCTATTGCTGATAGCCCCTCTGAACAAAAGAAATACAGGGATTCAAGTTTTGATTTTATCGATCGAGAATTCAACGCAGACAATGTTCTTCCCGAGATGTTTGACTACATTTTGAAGACAGGAAAAGATAACAATAAATTTTCTAATGACAGAGATTTGCTTACTCATCTCTTCCGTGACGACCGAGCTTTCAACGATTATCTCGAGATACTTGAACAAGGTAAAGTTCCAGCTGTCGGCATTAAACAAGTAACTAATCAATCATTATGTTTCTTTGAGAAGAAAGCTCGCAGAGAATTTGCTTGCTACAAACAAAAAAGGGTTAGGAGAAAGAAATGAGTGATATTTCTTGGGCAACTATGATTCCTCTTATTGGAGGATCTGCTATAGGATGCAGCCAAGCTACTGAAAATTTGCCAAAGTTTCACTTAAGTTTTAAGGCTTTTGAGCAAAACGAAAACCACTTGACTAGCTATTGGCCAGATATTCAGAGAATCGATTTGGATGAAGTTGCTCTTCCGCAAGCCCGGCTTGATTTCGTCAATTCTGTCTGCCCGTGCGCAGGATTAAGCCAATTAAACACAAGCCAAGATCAGTCTACGAGAGATAGCAAGAATGCTTGGATGATGAAAACTTCTAGAATCGTTCTAGAACAAGTTCGGCCTAGAGTTTATTGGGGGGAAAACGCTCCCGCTCTCTATACTAAATCGGGAGAATCAGTCAGAGAACAGTTGAAGGAAATAGCAGCAGATACCGGCTATTCATTTTCAGTATATAGAACTTCTACCTTTAAACATGGCATACCACAAAAGCGTTTAAGAACTTTTTATTTTTTCTGGGATTCAAAGACTGCTCCAATCATGAATTGGTACGACAGGAAAAGAGACAACCTAATAGAGTACCTGAAAAAGATACCCTCGGATTCTAAGCAGCAGGACGTTTATAATTTGAACGATATTTTTACTAAATTTCCATCTTACGCCTTTTTGCTTGAAAAGCACGAGTTAGACCACAAAGCTTTTATAGAAAAATTTGGTTCTGGACCAGCTCACTCAGTGCATCAGTTTATTGTAAGGAACGATCTTATTGATGAGTGTTTAGAGTGGTTAAATGACAAGAATCCAGAGCACAAAGAAGTTAGGAAATTTGAGCATATTAAGAATAAGCTTTCGATGGGAAAGAGTTTCTTAGATCATTCACCAGCTTTTTACAACGACTGTACTAACGCTATAGTCGGCAGAACCTTACAGATGATTATGCACCCGGAGCAACCTCGAGGCATGAGTCATAGAGAAATTATGCACCTTATGGGACTCCCAAATGATTTCAATTTACAGACCAAAAGATTAAACGACGTTGCTCAAAATGTTCCAACTTGCACTGCAAGAGACATGACATACGAAGTTATGAAATATCTAAAAGGGCAGTTAGAAAATTCTGGTCACGTAAATTATAAACAAGATAACATTAAAAATGTTTCGGGTGAATTATGAAAGTTTTAGTGACAGGTGGTTTAGGGTTCATTGGTTCTAACTTAGTTAGAAAATTACTTGAAAAAAATTATTCTGTAGATGTAATAGATGATATGTCTAACGGGAGTTTAGACTCTTTACATGGTTTAGATTTTAGAACTGTTCCTGTCAACTTTTTGCTAAAATACGAGCATGAGAAAGAGGAAGAAGATAACAAGAATTTGTTAGTTATAACAGGGGATTTTGCTCACAGGTATGTACTGGGAAGGATCGCTGATAAAAAATATGATTTTGTTTTTCATCTTGCTGCTCTTCCAAGAGTAGAGTACTCAGTTGAAAACCCTATAGAAACTTCTGATATCAATGTTATGCGTAGCATAAAGTTACTGACCGCGTGCGTAAAAAATATAAAAAGATTTATTTTCAGTAGCTCTTCAGCAATATATGGAAACGTAGAAGATAATTTTCCGTCTCGTGAGAGTGGTTCTGTCAAACCTAGTTCTCCATACGGCTTACAAAAGAAAGTTGTTGAAGATTACTGCAAACTTTTCTATTGTCTTTACGGGTTGGATTCTGTTAGTTTAAGGTACTTCAACGTTTATGGACCCGGCCAGTTAGGCGACAGCCCTTACTCTACTGCAGTTTCTGCTTGGATAAACAAATTAGTAGAGAAGAAACCGCTTCGAAGTGATGGAGATGGAACACAGTCTAGAGATTTAATTTTCGTTGACGATATTTGCGCTGCAAATATCTTATGCGCAGAATTTAAAGGTAGCTTAGAGGGAGATGTTTACAACGTAGGTACCGGTAAAGCTTTATCTAACAACCAAATTTTAGAAATGTTAGAAAAACATTGCGGTAGATACCAAGTGATAAACGCGCCGGAGAGAAAGGGAGACGTGAAGCATACCCTTTCTGATGTTGCTAAAATAAAAGAAAAATTATTTTTTATCCCAGAAATAAATTTCGAAGAAGGTTTAATTAAAACGCTGGAATGGTGGGGGCTTAAAAATGAAGAGCAATCCTAGATTTGAGATATTCACCGGCCCCATGTTCGGAGGAAAGACGACAAGGCTATTATCTTCTTTAGAGAGGTACACATATCAAAATAAGAATGTGTTACTTTTTAAGCCTAGGATAGACACAAGGTATTCTGATTCATCTATAGTCACTCACTCTGGGATAAGTTGGAGTGGTAATAAAAATTCGTTTAGTAAAGTCATAAGGGTAGAAACGAGTGAAGAACTGTTTTCTCTTTTTGAAAACTACAATCAAAAGTTTGATGTAGATGTAGTTGCTTTAGACGAAGCTTTCATGATTGAAAATGTTTCTGAGTCTTTAATAAAGATTTATAAAATGGGAAAAACAATCTTAGTTTCTAGTTTACAACTTTCTTCGGGAGGGACTCCCTATAATGAAATGAGCAAGATCATGCCTTGGGCTACAAGCGTACAAATATGTCCAGCTGTTTGTTCTGTCTGCGGCGAAGACGCTTACTATACTAGCAAGAGCTCTGGTAAAGATCATGACTCTATAGAAGTAGGTGGCTCTGAAATGTATCAACCGCGGTGTTTTCAACATTTCATAAACGAGATATCCTGAATAATTATAATTCGACTTTTATAATATGGAAGTGTGCTTAATAAAGAAAGAGTATGATAATGGTTGAACCAAATTCTGTAAATGTAGTGATATATCACGCAGATTGCACTGATGGTTTCGGCGCAGCGTATTCAGCGTGGAAACAATTGGGAAATAGAGCTGAATATCACGCCGCTAAACACGGACAAACTCCACCTGACGTAAAAGATAAAATTGTTGCTATATTAGATTTTTCTTTTGATAATGCAACAACTAAGAGAATGATTGAAGACGCCGAAGGTCTTATCGTTATAGATCATCACAAATCTGCTATGGTTGAACTCCACGATATCTCGAACACTCATTTTGATATGACTAAAAGTGGTGCGATGTTATCCTGGGAATTTTTCCATCCCGGAAAAGAACCTCCTAAGTTCGTGTCTTATATTCAGGATAGAGATTTGTGGAAATGGGAATTACCGTATTCAAAAGAGTTTGCTGCTGCTTTTGATATGATTCCTTTCGAATTTGAAGAGTTCGAAAAGTTTGAAGACGATTCAGTGTTTGATGATGCAGTCAAAAGAGGATCATATATTCTTGCGTATTCAAAGACTGTTGTGAAAAAAGTTTGTGAAAAAGCAGTTATCCGTTACTTTGAAGATAAAAAGATTATGATAGTAAACGCGTCTCACTGGATGTCAGAGATAGGAGCGAGACTATCTCCTGATTGTGATTTCGCAGTTATTTGGTATTTTGACCACGATGATGGTATTACCAAAGTAAGTTTACGCTCTTTTCATGACAACGTTGACGTGAGTGAGTTTGCCAAAAAATTCGGTGGTGGTGGTCATAAAAAGGCAGCCGGCTTCACTTTAGCCAAAGATCAGCATATAGCAGATATATTCTCGTTAGAACCAACAAAAGCTGAACAGTAAGCATATTTATTGTTGTTTGGAGAAGTTATGCAAAAAAATAATTCAGAAATACTGTACGAAATATCTTTAAAACTTTTAAATAAAGAAAATTTAGTTGAAAATATATTAGGAGAATCTACACTAGTTCCTCTTCTTTTAGAAGATATAGAAGATAAAGACGTAGAAAATTTAAGAAAAGCAGTTAATCAATCTCTAAAAGCAGTATCAACAAATCAAAAACTAGCAATTGATCAAAAACTAAAATCTGTTTCTGATTATTTTGGTAAAATCAAGTCTTCTCTAGAAAAAGCTTCTGCTCTCGTTGCGCAAATTGACTTAGAAGACGATTCAGGCATTATGGGAAAAGCAAAGTCTCTTTTTGGCAAAAAGGTCTCTACCCCTAGGGCTATGCAAGCGGTAATAGATTTACAAAACAAATCCAATGTTGCTGCTAAAACTATGGCTAACGCCTTTTCTTTGATTACTAAAAACTTGGATAGTTTAAAAGTTTCAGATGATAGAAAACTTTCTGATTTGACTGACGATCAAGACGGAGTCAGCGCAGAAAAAATCAAAACTGGAATCTCAAAAGCTTTTAACGCTGCAAAACCTAAGGGTTTTATGGCTAAGCTTGGAAGCTTGATGGGAAAGCTGAAGCTCCCAAACATACCTGGCGCTGAAGACATCGGGGATTTCCCCACAGATGAAGCTGCATCCGAGCTTTTGAATTTAACCTTCGGAGAATTTAAACGAACTGGAGAAGATGCTGAAAAAAGCGCAACTGCAGCAGAAGATTCCAAAGTTCCAGCTGACGTTATAAAGGATGTTAACACAGAGGCGAAACCAGAAAAAAGTTCCGAACTTCCTCCTGAAGCAAAAAAAGCAGAAAAAAGACCAGATTTCAACGCGGAAGATTTAATTAGATTATTAGCTCTTGCAAAATCTCCTGTTGCTAAAGCATTGAAAGACATGCCTAAAGAAGAGCAACAAGCTGCTGTAGAAGATCAAGTTGATAAAATAGCTTCTGGAGAAATTAGCCCAGAAAAAGCAGTTTCCGAAGTAGAAGATGAAGTAAAGAATTCTCCAAAGTGGTCTGAAATATCAAAATCTTTTCTAGATAGTCTTCCTGAAGAAGAAAAAGAAGTTGGAAAAAGCTTAGCGTCTGTCCTTAAAGGTGATGAAGATTTCAAAAAGAAGATTGGTTCATCTATCAATATGTCAGAGTCTTTTGATTACTCTAAAATACCGATGTCTATTTTACTAAAAGAAAAAGTATCTTTTGAAGATATCATGACTGCAGCTGACGATGTAATAAAAGACAAGCAAAAAGCAAAAAGTTCAGCTATTGGGTTAGCTAGTAAGATAAAAGATGCCGGAGTAGACGTTTCAAACATACCAGAAAAAGAAACAGAGGAGAAAGTTGAAATGAAGACTGGTGAGATTTACAATTATAAAACTAACAAAGGGAAAGAAACTACTGTAAAGATAGTTCAAGTCTTCGATGACGGAGATGTATTAGTTAATTCCTCTGATGGAAAAGGCGGTTTTAAGAAAAATAAATTTAGGTTTAAATCTAGCAAGCTTGGAGAGAAAGTTGAAGGATCTTCTCCTACTGAAAGTGAAGGAGGAGCGGGAGGGTCTGGAAGTCCAGAGTCTGAATCAGATCCTACAGCAAAGATTAAAGCGGTTGCTTCAGCTGCTAGTTCTAGCCCTATGTCTCCTAAAGATGCTATCTCTAAAGCTCTCACCGATTGGGAATCAGGACTTTCTGCTTCAAGCCAAAAATCTTTGAAAGCTAAAAACAGAGGCGGAAAATTAAAAGATGCTGTCTTCACTGGTATTGACAAAGGGAAAAAAGCGGTCGAAAGAGCTGTTGCAAAAGCAGTTAAAGATTGGAGATCTGAAAATGAAGAAGTTTTGATTAAATCTAAAAGGTTTGCAAAGAAAAATTTTGATTCTCTCCAGCAAATGATACCAGCCCTAGCAGCGCAAGTTTTATCTCAGGCGAAAGAAAACCGCCAAAGAAAGTTAACGACTGTAGAAATTAAAAACTTTGTTTATAATAGATTAGAAGAAAAATTTAATGTTTCAAACAGGCTATTTGAAACTTGGCAGAAAAATGCAGGTTTATTAAAAGGTTAAGATGAAAGAAAACATTAGGCCATCTTGGGATAATGTGTGGGCAAATGTTGCTAGAGAAATTTCTAAAAGATCTTACGATCCACGCTACCAAGTAGGAGCAATAGTTGTAACTCACGACAATACTCAGGTTTTATCAGTAGGTTATAATGGAAATTACGCTGGTGGACCTAATAAGGTAGAATCGGATATTCCTGGCCAATCTGGCTTTATTCACGCAGAGATAAACTGTTTGTTAAAAATGGATTATAATAATCCGAAAAGAAAAATAATGTACTTAACCCTCAGTCCTTGCCGGCAGTGTGCAAAAGCTATTGTAAATGCAGGTATATCAGAGGTTGTATATTTAGAGAAGTACAGGGATGTTTCAAGTATAAAAATTTTAGAAGAAGCAGGTGTCACTTGTCGTGAATATTTAGACTTAGCGGAGGATTTAAATGAGTAAAGCTGAAAATTTTTTAAAAGCGCTACTATTGAAAGAGTACGAAGATAGACTAAAAAACTTTTCTTTACTAAAAGAATCTTCAATTATGGATAAAGACGGAAATGTAGTTTTAGAGCCTAATTTAAAAGTTAGACACAAAGAATCGGGTTTTGAATATACTATTAAAAGAGTTTTAAATGATGAAGGAAGAGTTCAGATTATATTAAGGACCCCAGATTCTCCAAGATTTCAACCTTCTTCTATTCCTAACCAAGTGATAGCTGGAAAAACTGAAAAAGAAGAATTACCAGCTCAGGATTTAGGCGATGAATTCGCAATTAATCGTGAAGAATTTGAAAAAAACTATGAGGTTGATTGATAATGGAATCTTTAGAAAGAAAAATAATATCTGAAATTAGAAAATCTCTTGGTAAAGAAGTGAATGAAAACTATGTCACACAAGCCAAGAAATACGATTTAAATACTGAGCTTTTAGGAGAAAAGTCCAAAGCAGCTCATCAAAAAATACTAGAAGCTCATGTAGAGAAATTGAATGAAATTTCTGCTTTTTTAGATTCCGCGGAAAGAGACTTAGCGGACGTTAATAATTCTAAGATAAGATCTTTAAAGCAAGATGAAGTTTATAATTTGAATGCTTCTTTTTTACATGCTTTTTATTTCGAAAACATTGGTGACACTAACTCAGTTATTAGCATGGATTCTTTGTCTTTTATGCGTCTAGAAAGAGATTTTGGTTCATTTGATGCTTGGCAAAAAGACTTTATAGCGTGTGCTCTAAGCTCTAGGAGTGGTTGGGCAGTAACAGTATATAATTTCTTTTTAAATCGCTACATGAACATCTGCGTAGATTTACACAGTAGTCATGTTCCTATCGGATGCTACCCGATAATTGTTTTAGATTGTTGGGAACACGCTTATTATAAAGACTATGTCGATAATATTAAGTCTTACGTTTTCGCTATGATGAAAGAGCTTAAATGGTCAACTATAGAATCTAGGATTAAAAAAGTCGAATCAATGGTTAAGGTTTCAAAATGAATAGGGATGATATAAAAGAATTTCTTGAACTAGCAGCTGGTTATGCAAAAAGTAGCAGGATGTTGGCTGAAGCAGAAGAAGATGAAGATGATCTTTTCGCCGATGATGATGAAGAGGGCGGCGATGAAGAAGAAGACAAAGAAGGTGATGAAGGCGAAGGCGAAGGCGAAGAAGAGGAAGAGGAAGAGGAAGTTAAAGTCACTAAAGACGATGAAGTAGAACTTTCTAAAAGCCTCGACGATTCTTTGAATGCTATTTTTGTTGACATAGAATCTGATGCTTTAAAAAGTGCAGTAGTCCAGCAAGATGAAAATATTAGAAGATACTCTTTAAAAACAGCGCTCCTAAACGAAGACTTAGCAACTGAAGATTCTATCGATTTAGAAAAGTTTTCGGCAGAAACTGCGAGACTAATTAAGAATTCTGATGTTTTATTAGACGTTCCCTCAATTATACTCTCTAAAGCGAGGGATTATCTAGTTAGCAAATATCAACCAGAAGTTGAGAAGAAGTTTTTAGATATTATGCAGACTAGGTTTAACGTAGATTCTAGATCTGAAGAAGAAAAGCAGGATGCTTCTGACGAGATTAAAGCTCCAATCGCTATCGGAGCAGGTGGGGAAGGTGGCGGAGGTTGAATAGAAAATCTGTGCATATTAACCTAAATGAAGGAGTTCATACAGAATTTAGGATACTTGCTTTTCAAAACAAGCTATCTATGCAGGAAATAATATCTTCGTTAGTCACTAAATTAGTTGATAAAGATCCTTACCTAGAGTCTTTAGTAAAAGAATTAAAAAATAACAAAAAATCCAAAGAATTAGAAAGTTTGACCAATATAGAATCTTTCGATGTCTTTGATGAAATCAACAAACAATCTCCTTTCGATAAAAAATAAAACTGTTTAGAATAGATCCATAGTTATTGCTAGGAGGTTTATTATGACACAAATGGCAAAGGCTTTCGCTGACAAGCATCTCGAGAGGTTTATTTCTAGAAAATTTTTAGCGTGGATTACAGCTACGACTCTTTGTTTTGTTGGAACTGTAACAAGCGGAGATTGGGTTGCAGTAACTTTGGCCTATATTGGTTCACAAGCCCTGGTAGATTTAGCTGTACAATGGAAGCATGGTAAGAAATAGAATGGAAACACTTAAAAAATATTGGAAATTTTTAGTAGGTGGTTTAGTAACTTTGTTTAGTGTTTTGCTCCTGTTCAGGAAGAAAGATGATGTTCCTGAAGTTATAGAAAAAACGACTGAAAGCGGAAACAGCGCTTTTAAAAATATACTCAAGAAAAATTCTGAAGCTAAAGAAGATCTTCAAAAACTAGATTTAGATCATAAAGAAAAAATTCAAAAAATTGAAAAAATATATCAAGAAAATAAAGTTAGAATGAACTCTCATTTAAGAAGAAAGATTAAAAAAGCTATTGAAAGCGGAGATGAAAAAAGGGCAACTCAACTTTTGTCTAATCTTACTGGAATTAAAAATCTAGATTAACTTTTTCGAAAAAAATATATTATTCTAGTATGCTTAAAAAAATAATTTCTATTATAGTTTTATTGTGTTTTCTACCTGCTACAATATATGCTGAAGAAGCTGTCATGAAGACACTAGAAGAAGGGCAGAAAGCTCCTTTCAGTGGAACTTTGTTGAATAAAACAGCTGTCGCTGATTTGATGATTAAACTTAATTCTTCTGAAAAAGAATTCCAGTTAAGGTTGAAGAAAGAAGTCGATATCAAAGAAGCAAGTTTTAATTTCCAGCTAGAAAAATTAAAAATAGCTCACAGTTTCGAGATTGAAGTTTATAAATCACAAGTTCAATTTTTAAACGAGCAAGTAGATCTTTCAGTCAAACAACTAAAAAAGAATAGTTTTAACTCTGATCTCTGGTTTGCTGGAGGTTTTATAGCTGGAGCTTTGCTAGTTTTAGGGATAAGTTATATTACAATTAAAATTGGTAATGAGTAAATTAATAGAGCATGTTCATAATTAATACGGGGGTGTAGTATGAAATATAATAAATTACGTCAATATATAGAGTCGATTCTTTTTGAAACCACTTACCTTGCAAGATCAACAGAAGATTACAGGGCAGGTCAATTTAGCGATAAAAAGAAAGAGCTTCCTTTAGAGCCTGATGATCACGTTTCGTTAAACTCAGTTGTTTCTAGGCCTCCCGTAGAAGATGACAACTATTCTCCTAAGACGCCTTCGGATCTATCTGCTGCAGTTAGAGCTCTTTCTGATTTGATGGATAATGATGAAATCGCGGCTGCTTATGCAGAGATAAAAAATGTCTTAAAGCCAGGAAACATTGAAGAGAACAGGCTTTTTGAAATAGATTTTGAAGATTTAGAATCTCTTGACACCAGCGATATTCCGGATGACATTAAAAAAGATTTTGAAGATCAACCTAGCAAAAGCAAATCTAATTCTTTTCAAGCTTCTAAATCTTCCGGTGAAGCTAGTTTACAAGACGTTATAGATTCTGGAATTCTTCCAGATGATGTCAAATCGATTTCGGGTGCAAAATCTTATGAAGGAAAAGCAAAAAGAAGCTTAGCTATGAGATCTGTTTTTGGATCAGCAGAAATAGAGAAAGCGCAGAGATGGGCATTAGATATTTGGGTTGGCGCTTTAAAAGCAGACAACAGGATTGACGATGAGCAAGCTAAAGGGTTCTTACAGAATGCTCGCGGTGCAATGGATGCCCCGGGGTTCAAATCATTTTTTGAATTAGGTTTTTTCTCTCCAGCGGTAAAACCCTTAAGGAACGCTAGGAATAAAGAGTTAAAAAAAGAAATGTCATCAATAAACGTACCTCCTCAATTAGAAAACATGATTTTTAGTCAAACTGTTGGACTTTCCCCTTTTAACGAGAGGAAAATTAGATTAAAATTAAATAAAGAATTTCCCGATATGAATTTGAACGAAATGGATGAAGAAGTACAAAAAATGAAGAATTTCGTTAAAGGAAATATGAAAAAGTATCAGCAAGATTATTTCAAAGGAGTTGATTTGTTGTCCGCTGTTAAACAAGCTTGGAACAAAAAGTCTGTTGATGAAAAAATCGATGTAACTTATGCAGCAATGGATGATACAGTTGATTTTGAAGAAAAGGCTCAAAAATCAGGTCTAAGATGAAATTATCAGCATTAATGAATCAAAATTCAAGTTTTCTCGAGAAGCCTTCTTTTTTAAATGAATCTATAAGAGAGAAAACTAGAGAAACGCCAATAAAAGTTAGTTATAATCCGACTTGGAAAAAAGAAAAAGAAAAATTTAATAAGTCCTTTTCTTTTAGTTCAAGAGAAGAATTAAAATCTTTCTGCAATTATGTTCTTGACTTCGAAGTTAATTCTGGAATGCTGTTTGATATGCGTGTATATTCTAGAAAAAACAGCGTAGATTTGTCTCTATCTTCCTTCCAGTTTGGAAATAAAACAAAGCGCGCTTTATCCAAAATAGATTCAATCAGTAAAGATATTAAAGAGAGTTTTAAAAAATATGAATAATCATGTTGATAACGAATTCAATAGAATACTTTCTAATCCTGAAAACGAGATAATATCTGAATCTTTAAAAGAGAAACTTAAACCCCAAAAACAGCAAAGCGGATTTATGTTTACTTTTGAAGGCGATCTTTATGAATCTTATTTAGATTCATTTTCTAGAGATAAAGATTTTTTTTCTATATCTCTAGTTGTTTCTAACGAGGTTGTCTTTAAGATTTTATCTGAAGAAGATTTTGTTTTATCAAGTAAAATGATTGAATTTTCGATTTCGAGTTCTGACATGCATGAAATAAGTTCTTTTAAAATTGATGGAAATAGTTATATTTTAAATATTGTAGTTTGCAACGAGGATAAAAATAAATGATCGATCAAAAATTGATACAAGAATCCGTTCTTCTTTCTTGCAAGAATTTATTAAAAGAAATGAATGATGTGGCTGATCAAGAAAAAGAAAAGCAAGAAGATATCGCTAAAGGGATAGATAAAGCTGGATCTAGAAAACCAAAATCTGTGAAAGATTCAGATAAAAATAATCCTGAAGTAGACGAAGAAGAAAAATCTATTTTAAAAGGTGAAGAAGAAGAAGATAAAGAAAGCGATAAGTTTTCGTATGATGCTCCTAAATCTGTTCCTAAAAATGTCAAATTCCAAGATATAGTAGACCAGTTAAATTCGGTTAGATCTGGAGCTAGTTTAAAAGATGACGAAGTTAAAAAAGGTTTACTTCAATATTATGAAAATTTAGAAAGTGATGAAAAGAAAGATCTTTTTTCTATGTTATCTGGTTTTGCTACTATTATGAATAAAGCTGGAGATCCTGAAAACGCTTTGAATCCTAGCGATGCTGACGAGAAAGATCAGCCGCAAAAACAAAAATTGGCTAAATTATCTAATAAAAAAGGGTCTGAATCTTCCCCGATAGTTGTAGGAGAAGTAGCTAATAAATTTAGTGAGTACGCTCTTGTAGCTGAATCTAATGATAAGAAACACCGGTGTGTCAGTGGTAAACTAGTTGCTTTTGGCTCAGATAGATCAGTCACTGATATAAACTCTAGGATTGAAGATGCTTTAGATTCTAGGGACAATTGTTCTAGAGGGACAGAAAAAAGATCTCATTATAACGGGTTGCTTAAATATTTGAGGATGCAATTGAGGGCAGCTCAAAAAATAAATGGGAAATAATTTTCTTGATTTAGTTTTAAACTCTCTAGAAAATAGGGAACAAGTAAAATACTATATAAGCGGTCAAAAGCTTAAATTAGAATACAAAGATAATAAATACTGTATTTCTAGTCAGAATAAAAAGACTCAAGTTTCAATTAAAAAACAATATAAAAATTCTCTTATCGCTGTTTTGTTTTGTTTGAAAATGCCCACTTTAAACCCAAGATCCATTGTCGTGAATTTTATTCTAAACAACGAATTAAGAGCGATTCAAGTAACTGATATTTTTTCTAGAAACAGGATTGTAAAAACAGAAAAGATTACCAAAAGTTACTTAAAAAACTTTCCAGTTGTAGAGTACGGAAATATTACTTTGTTTTCTAGAATAGCTGATTTTAATTATGAATATTTCAATAAATTGGATTTTAACGAAATATGCGACAAAGATACTATTAATAGTGTTTTATGCGATGTTCTTTTTGACAAATGCAAATACGTTTCAGAAAGAAAAGTTTTCAAAGCAAATTTAGCCGAGATAGGTGATAAATATAAAATTGGAAATTCTGATGGAAGAATACACAGAGTATATTGATTTTGCTTCAAAAGTACTTAGGGAAAACAGCGAATGGATGAACTTTAAGAAAATAATGCTTCAAACTATTCCTCCGAGAATGAGAAAAAAGTTTAGCACTAGGCATCCAAAAACTAAGAAACAGTCCTTAAATGAGTTTGAGAAGAGAATGATAGATATTTATTTTAGTAAGACAGGCATAAAGCTTACATTGGGAGAAAAAAATGAACGATGAAATGATTGCAAAGATCTTTATCAAAGAATCGACACAAACTTTAAATGAATATAATATTCCAGTAATTTCCAATAGCGAAGCTTACAGCGCTTTTATAGAACCATTTGTCAATGTTTTTAAAGTCGCTAAAATGGCTTTTAAAGATATTGGGGTTGGTTTGCTTTATAACTTGAGGCTTTTATTTACTTTTGATGTTACAAAGAGAAAGAGACTACTTGAAGGATACGAACAAAAGATGGATCTCTATTCTCAAGAATGGAAATCTACAATGGATTCACTAGGTACTACTGCAGACGAAAAAATGGTTTTGTTTTTAGCTAATCCGCTAGGAGTCGTCGGATTAGCTGCAGCCAAAGCTGGGGTAGAAGTAGGAGAGTTCGTTAATGACACTTTTAGAGAGCAGAGA
>Ga0163179_10000024_pt1 | contig 143007 bp, 83 predicted proteins | sample AtlANTMetagenome_FD_109643 | JGI IMG/M metagenome (GOLD analysis project Ga0163179, IMG submission 109643) | Marine eukaryotic phytoplankton communities from the Atlantic Ocean - Atlantic ANT 2 Metagenome | ecosystem: Environmental > Aquatic > Marine > Oceanic | place: North Atlantic Ocean...
ACGCTTCTGCAGAAGGACGTCGATGGGATTACCCGCATCGTCCGGCAAGGGCATGCGGCGTGGCCCCTGGAAGGCCCAGTGTTCTGACGGACCTTGTGGAACAGGCTCCCCTGCTGGCGCCTTCGCCCCACCGTCAATCCAGCGACGCAGGAGGGCGATCTCATCCTGCTTCAGGGCCGCCCCTTCATCAGGGGGCGGCATGCGCTCCTCGCTCCCGTCCTCGACGAGCGCGATGAGGAGGCTGTCCGCCGCCTCACCTGGGACGATTACCTCGCCCTTGAGCATGAGATCGCGGGTATCCAACCGTAGCCTTGCCTTCTGCTTGAGTGCCCCATGACAGGAATAGCATTTCGCCGCCAGGAGGGCCTTCACCTTCTCATAGTCCTCGAACCCTTCCGCCGACCGCGACTCCTTCTCCCCATGAAGAAGGGGACAGGTCGCCGTAACGCCTGCGACGGCCACTGCGAGGATCATCCGCGACGAACACATGAGGATATTCTCAAACAAATAAATCAGGACGCCCGGCCCGAACCAGCCAAATCCTATTTCCAGGATGCAGGTTTCCGGGGAACAACCCGTCCTTGCCGCGTCCCCGTTCTCCGCTTACTGCACATTCCGGGGGACGGCTTCAGCCCTACTCGATGTACAGGAATTCGTTGGCCGCCATGAGAGCCCGGGCAACACCCGCCCAGGTCCGTTGTTCTCGCTGCCCTGCCCCCTCCTCGATCGGGTAGGACCTGACGTGCTCCACGAGGCGGGAAATCTCATCCCCTCGACCCGGACGTCCGTGGTAGTGACGGATCAGCCAGTCCGCGCGCCCGGCGGGGTCGAGCCCCTCAGTCTCCTTGAGCATGATCCCGGCAATGCTCGTCGCAGATTCGTGCACCAGCGGGCTGTTCATGAGCACGAGAGCCTGGGGAGTCACCGTGGACGTCCGCCGGTTCCCGTCCGGCACGGACGGATCTGCGAAATCGAAGGCGTTCAGCTCATCGTAGCCCGCACTCCGGATCACCGGCAGGTAGACCGTCCGCCGGGTGCTCCTGATCCACTCCGTCATCTTCCCCTTGTTGATGTATTCGGTGGGCTTGCGCTGGATCACTCCACCCCCCATCGCGAGGTCCAGCCGGTTTGCCTTGAAGAGAATGGCGTCCCGCACCACCTCCGCCTCCATCCGTCGCGGCTTCCACCGCGCGAAGAGCTTGTTCTCAGGGTCAATCTTCAGCGCCCGGTCCGAGTGCAGGCTCTGCCGGTAGGTAGCCGAGAACATGATTTCGCGATGCAGGGCCTTCAGGGACCAGCCTCCCTCGACCAGCCTCAGGGCAAGGTAGTCAAGAAGCCGGGGGTGGGTGGGCCGCTCGCCCAGAATGCCAAAATTGTCCGGTGTCGGCACAAGGCCCCGTCCGAAATGCCAACGCCACAGCCGGTTTACAATCACGCGGGCGGTCAGGGGGTTGTCCGCTCCCGCAATCCACCGCGCCAGTTCAAGCCGGCCGCTCTGCTTCTCCGGCATGGGCGCCTGCTCCGGCCCCGCAATCACCGGGAGGACGCGGCGCATCACGGACTTCCCGAGAGTCATGTAGTTGCCCCGGAGGTGCACCTTCGTGTCGGTGGTCTTGTCCTCCGTCACCCCCATGATCCTGTGAGGCGGAGACAACCCCTTCTTCAGTTCTTCGATTTGCGCACCCAGTGTGTCCTTCTCCTCCTTCGGGGTCTTCTTGTCTGCCTTCCTCTTCTCCAGTTCCGAGACCTTCTTCCAGCGCTCCGCCACGTCCGGCTCGGTCAGATCATGCTGGTGATACTGCGCCACCACGGAATACTTGGTGAGTGTCTTGGTGGAGAGGAAGATCCCCGCCAGTCCATAATAATCCTCGATGGAAACCGGGTCGAACTTGTGATCGTGGCAGCGCGCGCACCCAAGCGTCATTCCCATGAATGCCCGTCCGGTGGTATCCAGCTGTTCATCGACAATGTCCCTCCGCATCTTGTCCGGGTCATCACAGGCGAGCATCTTGGGGCCGACCGAGAGAAACCCCAGAGCCGCATGCTGATCCCTCTTCTCGGCGAGGTCCCTGCTGGGAAGAAGATCCCCCGCCAGCTGCTCCACGATGAACTGGTTGAAAGGCTTGTCCTCGTTGAACGAACGGATCACATAGTCGCGATAGCGCCAGGCCTCGGGATGAGCGATGTCCTCGTCCATGCCATTGGAATCGGAATAGCGCGCCACATCCAGCCAGTGTCGTCCCCAGCGCTCCCCGTAGCGGGAAGAGGCCAGCAACTCGTCCACGAGGCGCTCCCACGCGTCCGGCCGGTTATCCAGAACAAAAGCCTCAACCTGGTCGGTGGTCGGCGGCAGTCCGTGCAGGTCAAGGTAGGCACGCCGCACCAGCGTCCGTCGGTCCGCCTCCGGAGCGGGAGCCAGCCGCGCCTGCTCCATCCCTGCGAGAACATACCGATCGATCTCATTGCGCACCCACTTCCCATTGCTGGCCACCTCCGGCAGAGTTCCCTTCTCGGGCCGAACGAAGGACCAGAACCTACGGCCCTCCTCGTAATCAATGCCCGGCTCCTCCGCAACCGGACCTGCCGCCTGCTCCCGAGGATCAGGAGCTCCGCGCTCAATCCACTCCCGCAGCAAGGCGATCGCACTGTCGGGCAGCTTCCCCTCCGGCGGCATCTGGAGATCCGAATCACGATAACTGAGCGCCTTGAGAAGGAGACTCTTGTCCGGCTGCCCGAGCACGAGGACCGCACCTGAGTCCCCGCCCTTCCTGACACCTGCCCGTGAATCGAGCAGCAGGCCACCCCCTACCTTTTTCGCCCGCGCCGAGTGGCACTCGTAGCAATGCTCCGCGAGCAGGGGCCGGATCTTGGACTCGAAGAACACCACGTCTTCACTTCCTGCAGCGGGAAGGAGTCCGGGACATAGGATGAGGAACCAGGAAATGGATCGTATCCAACGCATACTCTTCAATAGCTCTGGTATACGCCACTGGATTCGAATTGCCAAGAAAGGGGAGTGTTCTCCCCTCGGCCTGCCCTCCCTGAAATCATGGCCCCTCCAGAGACGTTCACACGGAAGTGTTACGGCTTAATCAAATCCTGCGCATCCTGCTCCCGTTTGCCGGACCTCTTGCCGCCTCCTACCGCATGGACCTCGAGAGCTGGGCGCCTGAGCCACCTGCCGGAGCGACCAGTTCGCTCAACTTCCTCGCCCGGGGAGTCACTTGCACCTCCACCAACCCCAGCTCATGAAGGGCTGGGAAAACAAACCCGCAAAAGGAAAGTCCTAGCAATTTCACGCCGAGGGAGGTTCTGTCTTGCGGAAATCAGACTGCTAAATGTTGACTCGCTTCCTTCCCCAGCCGATTCGGCACCGCGCGCGGCAGTCTGTCTGCTGGCTTAGGCAAGCGGTTCGGACGATCTCAAGTATCCCTCAATACCGGAACGTCGATCTAGAGTGCGGCGTGACAGTGAACGTCGACATGCGTCACCAGAACTGGTATAGGCTGTACAAAAACGGTTGCCATGAGCAGGACGTAGAGGAGTTCATCACCGGGTTTCTCCAGGAAGGGGACGCAGTCCTGGACGTGGGTGCCCAGATCGGGATGTTCACCGCGATCGCAGCCCAGCTCATTGGCTCGGACGGGCCGCTGTATGCATTCGAGCCCGATGAGCAGAACCACAATGACCTGCAGAGCACCTGCATCCGGAACCAGCTCGACAACGTCACCATCCTCAACGTCGGTCTGAGTGACACTGTCGGCGAGGCAACCTTCCAGCGCCCGGATGGCGCCTGGGGCTCGTTCATGAATGGAAGCGGCGGTGGCAGCGTCACCCGGGAATTCTTCAAAAACTGCAACATAAAGACCTCTACCCTGGAGACCCGGACCATCGACAACGTTGTCCGAGAGCGCGGCATTCAGCGGCTGGACCTGATCAAGATCGACGTAGATGGCCCTGAGGTGGCAATCCTGCGAGGAGCCATCGAGACCCTGACCAACTACAAGCCCGCTGTCGTCGTGGAGGCCTCGCTTTTCTACCGGGAGCATGGCTCCAGCGCAGGGGAGCTGTTCGAAGTCCTCCAGCAGAACGGTTACCAAATCTATGGCGCCATCCGCAAAGGAGAGACCGCGGTCCCGATGTCATCCCCGGCGGACATCCCGGTGGACCTGTCTGCCGCGGGTTCTGCGATGAACTTCTTCTGCATGGTGCCCGGGACCTACGACGAACGATGGAAGCGGCTGTGGTTCATGCGCGGCGACTGAAAAGCCGGGAGCGGTCTCTTGGGACGCGGCGCAGCTGGCCTCCGGGGGAGGCCTGGTCCTCGTGGGTCCCACACCACCACCGATCCCAGCCCCATGGAAGGATTCGCATCCCTCGACTGTCCCGGCCTGAAACGATAAAGACTGGCCAGCAATACGTGGGATCCACGGCACCTCGAGTAGTATTGGGCATCATTTATTCCCTAACCGTGACTGGCGAGGTTTCCGGAAAGCCGGACCGCATGGCGTAAAGCGGACCACGGCAGGTGGGCACATTGCCAAAAGGCAAGAAGGCTTACCGCTTCCCTCGTCCCCGACGCTCGGGCCAAGCCCCCTTCGCCAGCCTCTTTGTATAATTTCCCCTCTCCTTTACGCGCCCCCCGCGCCTTTGGAGCGAAAGTTTTGGCAGTTGTATCGACGGCCTGAAAAAAGGACTAAGGGATGCAAGGCCGCCTACTTCGTTACCTTCCCTTGTCCGGACGCTCCGGCCGGTCGCTGCAGTCCGTGCCTGTCGTAGAGCCGCTGCCAGTAGTCGTGCCAGTAGCGATCATAATAATCGTAGGCGGCGTTCTCGATATGCACGGCGTCCACCACCACCGGAGCCTTCGCCAGGTCATAGGCCCTGAGGTGGCCCTGCCCTGCCCGTTCCCGGGGGGACACGAACCGCCACTTCGGTCTTCCCAGAACCTCCTCGCACAGCCGGGCCAACCCCGGGTCGTAGTCCACGAGCTGCTCCCGGGTATGAATATGATTGTGGTCGTGATCCATGGTCCGGTTCGTGTCATACCAACTCTGGAATCCCTCCGCCCAGTATTCGGAGCGGTTCGACGCCGCATAGCAGCGCTTCGGGCCGCCGAAGACAATGAGCACCTTGTCCTTCCCGGTGACCTTCACCGCCTTGCTCGCGGGCTTGCCGTTGACAAGGATGTCCCCCTTCTCCAGGCAGGTCGCCAGCAACTCGGGGGCCTCGGACGGGAACCACTTGCGAAGCGCCGCCAGCAGAAGCACCGGGGTCTCGCCCTTCACCCGGCGAAAGCGCTGGGCCGCCCGGCCGTCGTGCCAGATGCCTTTCTCCATCGCGGCCTCGTAGGCGGCGGTCAGCTTCTCCTGCTGCTCCGGGCTGAATCCCGCGCCGTGTATGACGTGGCCAAACTCGTGAATGAGGATGCTCTCGATCTGCATGCCGCCCTCGAACTCGAGCACGTCCTCCTCCGCGAAGAAGACTGTCGGGCGGCCACCCTTCCAGGTCAGGAATCCCCGGCTCCGCCAGTTGTAGAAATCCAGCTCCTTCCCGGTCTTCGTCGTCTTGAACTGGGGCATGTCGGAGGTGCGCTCATTGTGCGCCACCAGCAGGCAGAGCACCCGGCGGTCCCGCACCCGCCCGGCAACCGCCGGATCAACGGTCTTCATCATCATCTCGAACTGATGCGCGGCCTCGAGGTGGGCCAGGTCGCTCACCTTTTCCGAGGTAGCAATGAGAATGCCCTGCACCCACGTCCCCTTCCTGTAGAAGGCCGGGTCGAGCTTGTACTCCTCACACTCCGCCTCCGTGAGAGGCTTCACCTCATGCCCGGGCACCGGGCCCGCGGCAAACAGAACACCAAGCAGAACAAGACGAATCACCGCTCTGAACCCTCCACGCACGCATTCACCGCTCACCGGAAAACCGCGAACTACTTCCCCGCGAAACACATCAGGTGCGTGTCGTTGCGCAGGAGAATCCGGTCGCCCACCGGTACCGGCGAGGCCACGATCCGCTTCCCGAAATCGCGCTCGAAAAGAATCTTCAAACCCTCGTTCAACTCCGCCACGAAGAGCTTCCCATCCTCCCGGCCGACATAGACCTTCCCATCGGCGATGGTCGGGGACGAATAGTAACTCTGCGCCGCCCGGGGCAGCTTGCCTTCCCAGACGGTGTTGCCCGTGGCGGGATCGAGGCAACGCACCTCCCCCCGGTCCCCGAGGATGTAAAGCTTGCCGTCGTGCACCGCCGGCGTGGGAACGAAGCAACCCTTGTTGTCGACCCGCTCCCACACCCGGTGGGTCCCGGTCACATCGCCGGTTCCGCCCAGCTTGACCCCGGCCAGGCACTTTCCACGGCCATAGGGCACGATCACAAGATCGCCCACGATCACCGAGGAAGCCACCACCACCCAGTTGTTACGCTTCTGCGGATTGAATCCCGCGCACTCGGAGAGGAGCTTGCCGGTCGCCGCCTCGTGGGTGGTCACCCGCTCCGCGCCCCACACCACCAGAACCTGCCGGCCATCCTGCTCCACGACATGAGGGGTGGCATAACTGTGATCCCCTTCCACAGGGGTTTCGTAAGTCCGGCCCACCTTCCAGGCCTCCTCACCGGTGGCCTTGTCAAAGGCCACCAGGAATCCCTTGCGGTCATTCATGACCGCGAGGACCACATGGTCCCGGGTAATTACCGGGGAGGTTCCGATGTCCCAGTAAAGCGTGTCGCGCCCGAAGCGCTCCTGCAGGTTGTGCTTCCAGAGGACCTTGCCCTTCATGTCGAGGGCCCCCAGGTTGCCACTCTTGAAATACGCGAAGACGTGCGTGCCGTCGGTCACTGCCGAGGGGTTGCTGCTCGACCCGTTCCGGTGCTTGCCCTTGCGCATCTTGCCCAGGGTCGCCTCCCAGGTCTTCTTCCCCTTCCAGTCGAAGGCCAGCACCGCATCCTCCCCCTCGTTCGCGGCAGTCAGGATGATGAGGTCATCCCACACGACAGGGGTCGAGCACCCGCGTCCCGGAAGCTCCGCCTGCCAGACCAGGTGATCCTCATCCAGCTTCGCCGGATAACTCCCCTTGGCCGTCGACCCGGCATCCGCCGCCCCACGCCACGAGGGCCAGCGCAACTCTTCACCGTGCAAGACGGCCGCGGACAGGACCGCGGCCCCGAGAAGGAAAGGAAGGAAACGTGATTTCATGTGGAGGCTCCGGGTTGCACCGGAGGCTCCCATTACAGGCCGCTGCTCCCCGGGAGCAAGAGCCAAGCAACCCGCTTTCGGGTGACCCCGGCCTGCCTAACGGCCGAGCATGGCCTTCAACTCCCCCTCGATCGCCTGCGCCCAGACCTCGTGACCCTTCTCGCTCGGGTGGGTCGTGTCCGGCATCATCTCCTTCGAGAGGTGCCCTTTTTCGTCAAGGAAACTGGCACCAATATCGAGGAACTTCACATTCTTGAGATCCTTCAGGAGCTCCGGGAGGTAGGAATTCAACTCGATGATCTGCTTGCGGTGAGGGTGGGAGAGCTCCCGGCGGCGCGGAAAGACCCCAAGCACCAGGATCTTCGCCTCCGGGTAAAGCGCCTGCAGGCTGGAGGCGATGGCCTTCACCCCGTCCGCCGCCTCCCGCGGCTTGTCACTGCCCCAGCAGATGTTGTTCGTCCCGATCATCACCACCGCGGCCTTGGGTGGCGCCTTGGGCTTGGGCAGGTGGCCGAGGCGCCACAGCACGTGGTTCGTGCGGTCTCCCCCGAAGCCCAGGTTGAGCGCCTTGAGCGGCTCGAAGTACTTCTTCCAGACCTTCTCCCCGATGCTCTCGAAATTGTGGGTGATCGAGTCCCCCACCATGAGGAGCTCATACTCTCCCTCCTTCATGGCACCGATCTTCTCCGCGTGGCGCTTGAACCACCACTCCTCCACCCGCGGCTGGGGAGTCACCGCCGGGCCATTCGTGGTGTTCTCTTCCGCCCCGAGCGAAGCAACTCCCATCAGGGACAGCATTCCCAAGACCACGAACCCACCTTTTAGTTTCATCGCCCTGTTCATGGCCTCATATCCCGCCCGCCACAAGAACGATCGTGGACACCTTCACCGGATCCTTCCTTGCCCTGGACCTGCCCGGACTCCCCGAGGGGCGCGGGTGGGACACCTCCCGCCTTGAGAGCGAAGGCCTCCTCACCGTGCGCGACACCCTGCGGGAGACCTGGCTCGCCCTCCACTTTACCGGCACCGAGCTCGCCAACCCCGCCCTCCAGTCCTCCCTCTGGGGATGGAGCGCCGATCCCGATGGTGACCGCCTCTCCAATCTCCTCGAATACGCCCTCGGTGGCGATCCCCGGGTGGCCTCCACCACCTTCGCGGACGGCAGCCCGCTGGGGACAAGCTTCGAGGTCATCGACGGGGAGGCCATCCTCAGCCACCCCATCCGCGGCGACGGACCGCTGCGGGGAATTGACTATGTGGTGGAGTTTTCCCGGGATCTCGAGGCCTGGTCGGAGAACCTACCACCCGCGGCCACCACCACCCTCGAGGCCCACGCGCCTCCCGTCCCCGGATTCCAGCAGCGCGTCCTGCGCTGGCCCACTGACGGCCGGGACTTCGTGCGCCTGCTGATCACCCTCACGCCCTGAGGCGCAGGCCGGCGAAACGCGCAAAATCTGGAAATCTCCCCCATTTTCCACGGTTGAAGACAGGTAACCACACTACCTGCACAAACCGTGAAACCACAGACCTGCCACCGCTCTTCCGCGCTCGCTCTCATCCTCAGTGCCAGCCCGGCGCTCGCAATACTCCCGCCCCTGAGCATTCCCCAGGGCTACCAGCAGCAACTCAGTGACACCCTCGTAAGCGGCGGGGATGTCATGGTATCCCAGGTCACTCCCGACAGCTCGACCGTGGTCTATATCGCAGACCAGGATGCCGATGACGTGCTGGAACTCTACAGTGTGCGCCTCGCCGATGGTGAAGTTATAAAACTCAATGACAGTCTGGGACCGGACACGGACATCTACCACTTCGAGATCAGTCCGGACAGCTCGACTGTGATTTATGTTGCCGACCAGAATACTGACAACATCTTCGAGCTCTACAGCGTCCCCATCAGTGGTGGTGCCTCGACCAGGGTTCATCCGGACCTTGGTCTCTTCGGGTCGCAGAGCGTGGGCAGCTTCAATATCAGCCCAGATGGAAATTCCATCCTCTTTGTCGCGGATCTTGATCCCACGGCCGACACCCAGGGCATCTTCCGCACCTCCCTTACCGGCGGCGCCGTCTCCATGGTGGCGGCCCCCCTCGCGGAGGGCCGGCGTATCGAGGATTTCCGGATCAGCCCCGATGGCTCCACCGTGGTCTACCGCGCGGATGCGGACCTCGAGAACATCCCCGCACTCTACAGTGTCTCAGCGGAGGGAGGGATCTCCACCCTCATCAGCGGGAGCGTCGTTCCCATCGGAGACGGAATCGAGTCCTTTGAGATCTCCCCCGATGGCTCGCAGGTAGTCTACATCAAGGAGATCTTTGGGAGCGACCTCTACAGTGTGCCGCTCACCGGAGGCAGCCCCACCCGGCTCAATGACCGCCTTTATTCCATGCGCAACCCCTTTCCCATCAGCGAAGTGCAAAGTTTCGCAATCAGTCCGGACAGCAGCAAGGTTGTTTACCGGTCCGATCAGGACACGGCAGACGTCAACGAGATTTATGCCGTGCCGATCGAGGGAGGATCACCTGACCGGCTGAACGGCAGCCTGGTCGCTGATGGCCAGGTCCGCAACTTCGCCATCAGTGGAGATTCCTCCAAAGTGATCTACCGTGCCGATCAGGATGTCGACGAAGTCTACGAACTCTACAAGGTCCCCCTCGCCGGCGGATCCGACAGCAAGCTCAACAATTCCCTCGTCGCTGGCGGGGATGTGACCTCCTTCCGGATCATCCCCGACAGCTCTGGCGTCATCTACACCGCTGACCAGGACGACGACAACGAGGGTCAAATCTATCATATCCCCATGAGCGGAGGCTCTGCCACCGCACTCAACCCCTCCCTTGTGAGTGGAGGCGACGTAGTCCCCGCCACCTTGACCCTCACTCCTCCCCACTATGTCACCCCGGACAGCACTACGGTGATCTACCTCGCCGACCAGGACACGGACAATGTGCTCGAACTGCATGCCGTCTGGATCCACGGGGAGGAAAGCGGTCCCACGATCGGAAGCTCCCTCGCTGAACTGTGGCAGCGGTCTCACTTCACCCTCCGGCAACTCGCCAACCCATGGAAAAGGGCTACTCTCTGGGGCTGGAACGCCGATCCTGACGGGGACGGCCTGGTCAACCTCATGGAATACGCCCTCGACGGTGATCCGCATGAGGCCTCCCTCCAGTTCGCCGATGGCAGCTACATGGGAGCCGAACTGAACATCGAAGGAGGCCTGGCGGTGGTCCGTTTCCCGGAGCGCACCGATGCCGGGATGCGTGGCCTCGAATACGAACTGGAGTATTCCACCGACATGGAAAACTGGAACCCCATTCCCTCCTCCGCCCCGATCCTCGAGAGCTCCACTACCTACAACCCCACCATCCCCGGCTTCCAGCAGAGCGTCCGGCATTGGAATATCGCCCACGACCGCATCTTCATCCGGCTCCGTGCCTCCTTCGTCACCCTTTTGCTGCTTTGACCTTCATGAAGGAGGGAGGCTTCAAAGGCTCTTCCTGAGAAGCTTTCCACCCGGGCCGGCAACGGTGCCCACCCGGGCCACTTCGTCCGGGGCAACCGCTCCGGACGAAGTCGCGTTCGCGGTAAGGAAGAGGGGCTAACCCGGACCATGGCACCCTCGAAAGACGGGAGCGGGGCCAGCCTCTTCCGAAAATACCTGAAAATCTGCTCCGTCCCTCACGGTGGGACGAAGGTAACCACATTACCAGAAGCCACCGTGAAGCACTTCCAGCCTGTCCTCCTCGCCAGTCTCATCACCGTTCTCCCCACCAGCCTGTCGGCCCAAGGCTCCCCACACCAGAAACTCAATGGCCCGCTGGCACCCGGGGGTGACGTGGATTGGTTTTATTTCAGTCCGGATGGAACGAACGTCCTCTATACTGCCGATCAGGACACCCGGGGCGTCCATGAACTTTACAGCGCGACGCTGAGCGGGGAGGGCTCCACCAGGCTGAACACCCCGCTCGCGAGGGGGGGGCAGACATGGTTTCACCTCGTCAGTCCGGATGGCTCCACCGTCGTTTACATCGCGGATCCAAACGGGGACGGGAACTGGGAACTTTACAGCGCTCCCGTCAGTGGCGGTCAGTCCACCGTGCTCAGTCACGGACTGCCTCCCATCCGTCTCGGGTTCGATTTCCAGATCAGCCCGGACGGTTCCACCGTTGTCTTCGTCGCTGATCGAAGTGCCCGCCTTGATTCATATGGCCTGTTCCGCGTTCCCATCCGGGGCGGCATTCCCCAGAGGATCTCCCACCCGTTTGCGGAGGGCCGCCTTGTCGGCCAACTCCGGATCAGCCCGGACAATTCCACCGTCGTTTATACGACGAATCACCGGGACGAGGACTACTTCGATCTCTACAGGGTTTCGCTCGAGGGGGGGGCTTCCCGCATGCTGAGCGAAAACGCTCTTGGGGTCGGCACCGGCGTCACCGATTTCCAAGTCAGCCCTGATAGTCAGTCCGTGGTCTACCTGAACGACATCATTCTTCCCGAAGTCTTCAGCGTGTCCATCGACGGCGGGCCCTCCACCCGGCTCAATGCCAGGGAGCTCTTCCCGGGTGGGGAAGTACTGGATTTCGAGATCAGCCCGGACAGTTCCACCGTCGTGTATCGGGCAGACCAGGCCGAGCGCGGGGTCTTCGGTCTCTACAGCGTGGCACTGGAGGGAGGTCAAAGCACGAAACTCAACGAGTCCTTCCTCCGCAACAGCCACGTTTACTCCCTCTTCGAGATCAGCCCCGACAGCTCTACCGTGGTTTACCGGTCCGACCGGGATACCCCCGCCATGACCGAATTATACAGCACGCCCATCCATGGCGGCGTTTCCACCAAGCTGAACTCCCCCCTCGTTGAGCTCGGAGACGTATTTGAATCCCTGATCACCGCGGATGGCACCAGGGTGATTTACCTGGCCGACCAGGATACCAACAACGTAGATGAGATTTACAGCGTCTCCATCTGGGGAGGACCATCTACAAGAATCAATGCTCCCCTGCGGGCAGGCGCCGAGATTCTGGGCTTTCAGCTCAGTCAGGACGACTCCACCGTCGCCTATCTGGCCGATCATGACGTTGACGAAGTCTTCGAACTCCATGCCGTCTGGGTCGGGAGGCCGGAGATCAACCTGAATGTCGGGCGAGGACTCGCGGATGCCTGGCGCGCAGAACACTTCAGTGCTGAAGACCTTGCCAACCCCTGGCTGGAGCCGACCCTGTGGGGTTGGGATGCGGATCCCGATGGCGACGGCCTGTCCAACCTGATTGAATATGCCCTCGGAGGGATTCCTCTCAACACCTACACACGGGAGCTTCTGGAAGTCTCCAATGGGGTGGTCATCATGCACTTTCCCCAGCGTCTCGATGCGCTGGAACGCGGCCTCAACTACGTGGTGGAGTTCTCCCGGGATCTAGAGAACTGGTCAGATGTTCCGCCAAGAGGCGCCTCGGACTCCCTTCATGACTATCGCCCCCCAGTCGATGGCTTCCAGGTGCGCGTGATCGAATGGCCCGTTACCGAAACCCGTTATTTCGCACGGCTGCGGGTCTCCTTCAACCGCCTGCAAATGGCTCCCCGCCCTTTCCCCTTCGTGCCCATCCTTCCTAATTTCCCCTGATCACCACCCGGGTCTCCCACAGGAACCTAGACCATTCCTCCCGGTAGGGGCCGCCCGGGGCGGATGTCCACATACTTCGACTCCTGCGCGCCCCCTTCTCCACGCACGAGGTAGACCGGGACCCAGTGCTCCCGGGTATCCACCGTGACCGTCCGTGCATTGGCATAGCGCATCGTGTAGGCCGCCCGTCTGCGGTCACTGGTGTTCGGCTCACTTCCGTGCAGCACATAGGAATCATGGATCGAGAGACTGCCGGCGGGCATCTCTAGGGGCACCGCGGCCTCTGCCATGTCCGGGGTGACTTCCACCGTGAGTCCCAGGAGATCGTTCGCTCCCGTGGATACCTTTTCCATCTCCGGGTAGCCCTCGTGCGTGCAGGGAATCACCTGCATGCAGCCATTCGCGAGATCAGCATCGTCGAGGGCAAGCCAGACCGTCCCCACCTCCGTTCCCTTCACCGAGTGCCAGTAGGTGTTGTCCTGATGCCAGGCCACCGGCAACCCATCCCCCGGGCGCTTGGAGATCACATGCGACATGATCAGGATCAGATCGGGCCCCAGCACGGATTCCACTGCATCGAGTATGCGCGGGTGACGACACAGCTCGAGCCAGCTCGCCCGGGACGCATGCGGCTCGGTCAGGTACTCCGGCCGGGCGGGCACCTCCTTGTGAGCGCCATCCTTATAGACCACCATGGTCTCGGGCATGTCAGCCACCAGCGCCGCCAGTTCTGTTCGCAGGGATGCGACTTCCGGCGCATCCAGGACATCGCGAAAAAGACAATAGCCCGCTGCCTGGTAGCTCCCCGGGTGCTCATTTGGTTCGTTCATGGCTTCTCCTCCTGCCCGGTCCGCTGCCCCGCTCCCAAGGTCGTCAGATAACTCATGAGATCGACCAGCTCGTCACGCCGCAGGGAAGCGGTCAACCCCGGAGGCATGAGCGAAACCGGACTGGTATCGATCTTGGCAACCTCCGCAACCGGGATCGAGACCACCTTTCCGGACGGGTCACGCACGAGGACGGCCGTATCCGTCTTGCGCTGCAGCAATCCACTCACGATCGTCTTGTTCTTGCGGGTCACGATCACAGTCTCATAGCCCTGCTTGATATCCGTGCTGGGATTCAACAACGATTCGAGGATCGAACCGGGCGTCATGTAACTGCCCACTGTACTCAGGTCGGGGCCAAGCCGCCCGCCCCTGCCATTGACGAGGTGGCAGGTCGTGCAGGCCATCGCGGCCCGCTGGTAAATCCTCTCTCCGCGCACCGCGGAGCCCCTGCCCTGTGCGTCCGCAATCAATCCGCGCCGGTCCTCGGGACTCATGTTCGTGTCCACCGCCTTGAGCCCGCCCGCCTTGTTCAAGGCGGTCAGAAGTTCCGGGACATTCTGCCCCGAGGCTGAGGCTGCCCGGCTCGCCGCCAGCGCCACCGGCTCGGCCAGCTTCACATCCGCAAGGGCCGTGGCGAGGACCCCGGGGCCCTCGGGCCTGCTCAGGAAAGACTCGACGACCACCCGGGCGAGGGCCCCGTCCCGAAGTTTCGCAAGGAGCCCGGCGGCCCGGACTCCATGAGCTGCCGGGTCCACCCGGGCCGACGCTGCCACCGCAGCGGCCCGCAGGAGAGGCGCCTGCCCGGCACCAGCCAGTTCCGCGAGTCGGCCTACCGCCCCAATTTCGGCGAGGGCCCCGCTCATGGCGAGGGCCTCCACGACCGACCGGGCCCCGCTCGCGCCCTTCACCAGCAGCGCTTCCGCCTCCTTCACTTTCCAGGCCCCACAGAGGCTCGACGCGGCGATCCGCACCGCTTCCGCCTCCGAATTCAGGAACATCATCGCCCGGCTCTTCAGGGGAGGCTCATTGCGATTGTAGGCAACCCCCCGTCCAATGGCCGGCAGCCAGCCTGGCTGGTCCTGGGCCTTCTGGAGGAGGGCGCCCACCTGCTCCCCAGTCCCGAGCGATGCCACGGTGGTAACCGCATTTGAGAGAGCTTCTCCCCGCAGCTCTCCCCTCGCGATCACCTCTGCCAGGCCTTCGATCGCTCGTGGATCCTTGACCTTGTTCAAGGCATAGGACAGTCGGCTGGCGTCGCCGTTGAAGACCTTCCGCCCCGCCTGCATGGCAGGTAGCCAGGCGTCACGCGTGTCCCTCACCGTCATTTCCAGAGCAAAGTCGAGGTTAAGATCCACGTCGTGGTCCAGCGCTTCGAGGGCAATATCAGCAGCCTCCTTGCTGCCCAGTCCCCGCAGGGCGCACACGGCCTCGAGTCGCACCCGCGGATGCTCATCATGTATCGCAACCGCAAGCTGGCTCAATCCCGCCTTCGTCCGCCCCACCGCGCGCACCGCCGCCGCCCGGATCCGGGCATCCGCCGAGCGCAGCGGACGCGCTTCCAGTCCATCCGGCTTCTCGTTGAGCGCAATGGCCAGCCAGAGGCCCTCAAGCAGGTGGTGATCATAAGTCGGGGCCGCCTCATCGAGGGTCTCGACCCACTCGTCGATAGCCTTCCGGGAGACCTTGCGCCGAACCAGTTCACGATTTGCCTGGGTCCGGGTGTATTGCTCCGGCGAGGCAAGGTGTCCAAAGAGCTCCTTATCGGTCGCTTCCGCAATGACCGGCCATTCGAGCAGAGGCTGGTCGACCGCAGTCAGGCGCCAGATTCGCCCATGAGACTTGTCGCGCAGGGGGTGGTGAAAGTCTACCTCTCCGTGGTCAATGATGGGATTATACCAATCGACAATATAGACAGCTCCGTCCGGCCCCATCTTGATGTCCACCGGCCGGTAGGAACGGTGACTCGAATGAAGCACGGTCTCGACCTCCTGGGACTTGAAGCCACTCCCCTGTTCCTCAATCGAGTAGCGCACCGTGCGGTTGGCACGAAAATCGTTCCCGAGCAGGCTCCCATGCCAGCGGGAGGGAATGTGTCGGCCGGTCATGAATTCCGCCCCCGTGTTCTTGGGCTTGCCCGGGACCAGTCCGCGCAGCACCCGGGGCGCATTTACTGCCGTTCCGAAGGCGGAGCCGGGAAAGAGGTCGTGCGGACCCTGTCCACCGGCGCCATCTGTTCCAAAGCTGTTTCCAAAATAGTTCAAGGCGTGCCCCCACGGATTAACGCGACCCCGCGAATATACATCCAGTCGCTCAATCTCGGGACGGAAGCGCCACACTCCACTCCCGTTCAGTCGGCGCGGCCCGTGGACAGTCTCCACGAAGCTGTTGATGTAGATCGACTGCGTGAAGAAAAGATCTCCCCAGGGAGCCCAGCGCAGCCCGTGAATCATGTGGTGCACGTCTGCGTTACCAAATCCGGAGAACAGGACGCGCTTCTCATCGGCACGGTCATCGCCGTCGTGATCAGCAAGGAAGAGAACCTCGGTAGTGCTGCACACGTAGGCGCCCCCTTCCACCGGCATTACCGAGTGGGGAACGGTCAGCCCCTCGGCGAAGACCGTATGCTTGTCAGCCACTCCATCACGATCCGTGTCCTCCAGGATGACAATCCGGTCGTTTGGTATGCGGCCGGGCTTGATATGCGGATAGGTCGAGGAAGTGGAGACCCAGGCCCGGTTGCGGCGATCCCAGTTCAGATTAATGGGATTGAAGATGACCGGGTTCCTGGCCCAGAGGTTGACCTTGAATCCGTCCGCCACCTTGAAGGCCTTCAACTCCGCGGCCACATCCGGGGCCGGAATGTTCTTGGGAACCTCGTGGTCGGGATAATCGCGCGGCGATTTCCACTCCCGCGCGTCCTCGTGTTCATAGCGACGTGTACGCGGCTCGCGCAATTTTGCAATAGCCTGCTCCTTGCCCTTCACGAGCTCCTCAAAGTCCTTCATCTCATAGGCCAGGTGCCCCATCTCGTGGCGCCGGAAGAGAAAGATATAGGCCTTGTTGATCGGGTTGAGCTTGTAACGGTGCAGCTTGTTCTTCTCGATGATGGCCTGACGCAGATTCTCAGACTGTTCGTGGTCCGGGCCGGAGAGAATGGCATTGTCCGCACCCACTGTGACCTCCTGCCCGTCGATCCAGACGCGCAGATTTCCACGTGGCCCTGCTTCCCCGGGCGCCTCCATCCGCGTGGGCAAACTATCTCTCGTCAGGTCATAGCGCACCCCCAGCCTCGTGCGTTCGTGGTTTTCCACTTGAGCTGCCCGCCCGGGACTACTTCCCATCCCGAACCGTTTGCTCAGGTGGGCCGCCAGCTTTCGATAGCCCAGCTCACTCAAATGCATTCCATTCTCGTAGCAGGCGCTCACCTCGTTCCCGAACGGGCTCTCCGTCACGAGGTCGACGGCGTCATGCCCACGCTCCCGGCCAAGCGCCACGATAAAGCGCGCGGCCTTTCCCAGCCGGGCATTCCGGGCGGCGGCCTCCTCCCGGGACACGACTTTACCACTCTCGTTCTGCAGAATAGGAGTGAGCAGGATAAGCTTGGCCCCGGTCTGCTCCAACTCTCCCACCATCCCCCGGTAGCCTGCCTCGAACCGGGCCATTTTCTCACCGTTGTCCGCAAAGGCAGCTTCCCCGCCATATGCCACCAGGATGGTGGAGGGCTGGGCCTCAGACAGCTGTCCCTTCAGCTTCGCAAAGCCATATCCGGTCTGTCCCTTGGGTGGTTGCCATGAGCGCGTATTGTGGGCGGAACCGAACTCGCTGCGCGCCGTTCCGAAAACATCATCGGCCGGCCAGCCGAGGTTCCGAAAACCGATATCGTGCTGTGGCCAGCGAACAGTAATGGCCTGCTCAAGATAGCCATACCGGTCCATGCCGGAAACCAGCGTTCCTCCCACGATGACCAAACGGTTCCGACTGGCTTCATGCTGCACCGTGGCCTCGTTATCCACTGTATTTTCAAACTTCCAATGCCCAACCGGAACCGGGGAGTTGTCCTGCGGGATTCCCTTTACCGCATTCGCAATCTGCCGGTCGCTCAAGGCCGTCCTGTAGACAGCCACTTCGTCAAGCCCTCCCTGAAAATGCTCTCGTGCCCCTCCGCTCGAACCAAGATAGGCGCGGGCGTTTCCAGTGCCGCCAAGTTTCCCGGGCTGTTCCTTCTCCCCGATTTTTATTCCGTCGAGATAGGTGCGCAGTTTGCTGCCATCGAACGTGACCGCGACATGATGCCACTGATCGTCCATGAGGGCCTCCCGCGGGCATTGCGCAACAAACTCGATATACTTCCCCCCGATATTAAAACCACACCAGACGCCCCACTCCCCACCATCGGCCCCGATTGCCAACAGCCGCCGGTTGTCACCGTCTTCCTTACGGTAGATGCACTGCCACCCGTCACCAACCTGCTCCGGCTTGATCCATGCTGTGATGCTGGTGGCCTGCTCCCCGCGCAACCCGGAATAATCCTCACTCCACACCTGTACAGCACTCGACATCCGCACGGCCTGCCCGACCCGCCCCTTGACATATTGAAGCTTCCCTGCGCCCCCCCCGGGGCGGTGCACGCGCTTCTGCGAATCTGCGCCATTCGGGACCCTGAGCTCCTGCGCCGCGCTCCAGGCTCCAACCTCGTTGTCCGGGCCAAAGCCCCGCACCTTCCACCAAACCGTCGATCCGTCACCCAGCGCACGACCCCGGTAGACGATGAAGTTGTTTCCCTTGACCAGCGCCCGCCGGCCACTGTCCCAGAGGTCGCCCACTCCCGCAGCGAGCTTTTGCTCATCACTCGCCACGAGAACCTGACAGGAGCTGAACTCCTTTCCTTTCCAAGAAAACGCATACTCGTTGAGACGCAGCCCAAGCGCGTTACCCAGCGCCCTCGCGACGGGGTCGGCAGGGGCCTCTGGAGCGGCAGTCGAAAATGGAATGGCCAACAGGCAGACCGCGAGGGCAAGGGCGGGTTTCATGCCCCCCAGTTAAGAAAAACGCGCTGCCCATGGAAAGCTCTCTTCTGTCCCCCATCCGCACCACTTCACAATTCCGGAAGTGGAAGCTGACAAGGGCAGGCTCTTCGCTCATTCTCACCCGCAATTCGAGATGTCCACAGATTCCTCCGTCGCCGCAGCAGGGAAAAAATCGGGCTGGCTAGACAGGATCGAACGGGTCGGCAACCGCCTGCCCCACCCCATGTCGCTGTTCCTGATTGGCGCCGTGGTCGTCCTCGTCCTGTCCCAGATCGCCGACTGGGGCAACTGGTCCGCAGAAAAGACCGTTCTTCAGGAAGCCCCCGGAGGAACAACCGCGAAGGAGGTGGTCGAGGTCACCGCCACTGGCCTGCTCGTGGGCGATGGCGCCTTCTGGACGATTGAAAACCTCGTGAAGAATTTTACCGGCTTCGCGCCTCTCGGAGTTGTGCTGGTGGGCATGCTCGGCATCGGAGTCGCCGAACGCAGCGGTGCAATCGGAGCGCTTCTCAAGGTGGGCATGCTCCTCACGCCGGCCCGCCTCCTCACCCCGTCCATGATCTTCATCGGGATTCTCTCCTCCATGGCGCTCGATGCCGGTTACGTTGTCCTGCCCCCGATCGCAGCCGCCCTCTACAAGTCAGTGGGCCGTTCTCCCCTGGTGGGCCTCGCTGCCGCCTTTGTCGGCGTGTCCGCGGGTTTCAGCGCAAACTTGTTCATTACCGGCCTGGACCCCATGCTCGCAGGATTGAGTTCCGAGGGTGCGCAGATTCTCGACTCCGGACGCAGTGTTGCAGCCACCGCCAACTGGTGGTTCATGATTGTTTCCACAATTGTCCTCACTCTTGTCGGCTGGGCGGTCACAGCCTGGATCGTGGAGCCACGTTACGCGAACAGCGATGCCGCACTGGGTGGCCCCTCCCCCCTGACCGAGGAAGATCTCCAGGCTCGCACGATCTCCCCCGGAGAGAAGCGAGGACTGAAGGTGGCCGCCGTGGTCCTGGTTGTGTTTCTTCTCCTCATCCTGCGGCTGGTTCTCCCGGAAGGCGCACCGCTCTCCGGAAAAGCACACGCCCCCTACGATGATTTTGATCGCTGGGTAAAAGCCATTGTTCCTCTTCTGTTCTTCTGCTTTCTCCTCCCCGGGATCGCCTACGGGATCGCCGCCGGCAGGATCAGGAGCGATCATGACGTGGCCAGGATGATGGGGAAAACCATGGCCGACATGGGCCCCTACATTGTTCTCGCCTTCTTCGCCGCACAGTTTGTCGCCTTCTTCAAGGAATCCAACCTCGGGGAGATGATGGCCCTGTCAGGCGGGCAGCTTCTCGCCGCCGTGTCCATGCCCGCCTGGCTCCTGATTGTCGGTTTCATTGTCCTCGTGATGTTCGCTAATCTCTTCATCGGTTCCGCGTCCGCCAAATACGGGTTCTTCGGTCCTGTTTTCGTGCCCATGTTCATGCAGGGCGCCAATATCAGCCCTGAACTGACCCAGGCCGCCTACCGCGTCGGCGACTCGTGCAGCAACATCATCACCCCGCTCAATCCCTACATGGTGATCATCCTCGTCTTCATGCAGAAATACATGCCCAGGGGCGGAATTGGGACTCTCATCGCCCTCATGCTCCCCTACGCCCTTGTATTCGCCGTGGTATGGACCGCTCTTCTGGTTCTCTGGATGATGACCGGACTTGAGCTCGGACCGCAGGGACCATTGGAATATACCTCCACCCCGTAAACAAGGTCTGCCAGACACGCGACCGGCTTGCCTGCACTATCCTGACCCATGCCAGACCAACAGTTCCTGCTCTTCTTCGAACAATACCACGAGGATGAGCTCCGCTCCCGGCCCGTCCATGCCAGCCGGATGGGCGACCATCGCTTCGACGATCAAATCGAAGATCTCAGCGCCGAAGCACGCACGGACCGGCTCGCCAACCGGAAGCGAACCCTCGCTCGCCTCGAATCTGAAATTCCCTACGACCAGCTCAGCCGCGCCTCCCAGATTGACTACGAAGTCTTCCGGCATGATCTCCGGGAGGGGATCTGGCTGGAGGAGAATCTTCGCCCTTTCGAGGAAGATCCGCGCATCTACAACGAGTACCTGACAGGCAGCGTCTACTGCCTCCTCACCCAGTCCAGCCTTCCACCTGAAATCAACATCAGCAATGCGGTCGCCCGCATGCGACGTTTACCAGCCGTGGTCGCCGTGGCGCAGACCACCCTGACCAGCCCGCCCCTCCCGGTCCTCGAAACCAGCATCGTGCAGAACCGTGGCGTAATCGACTTTTATGAGAAGGGGATCTACGACCTCGTGGGCGACACTCCGCAGCTTACAGCGGTCCGGAAAGCAGCCGGGGAGCTCCTCCCTCACTTGTCCCGGCATCAGGAATTCCTCGAGAACGACCTTCGCGCCCGCGCCACGACTGACTGGCGACTGGGAAGCGAGAAGTTCGATCGCAAACTTCAATTCGCGGTCAATGCCGGCATCACCGCTCGGGAAGTCCTCCAACGCGCCGAGTCTGAATTCGAACGCGTCACCTCGGAAATGGCAGTGGTCTCCCGACAACTCTGGGGCACCTGCTTCCCCGGGCGCGCTCTCCCACCGGAGGACGACTCGGGACGTCACCAGCGTATCACCGAGGTGCTCGCCGTCATCGGACGCGAACACGGGGAACCGGAAAACCTCCTCGCCGATGCCCGTGCAACCGTGGACCGCCTGAAGACCTTCATTACCGATAAGGATATCCTGCGCCTGCCCAAGCCGGACCGCTGTGAACTGACGGAGATGCCCGAGTTTCACCGGGGAAACTCACTCGCCTACATTCAGCCCGCCCCGCCCCTCGACCCCGACAACACGACCATCTACGCGATCAGCCCACCACCTGCGGACTGGGACCCCGACCGGGTGGAAAGCTTCCTGCAGGAATACAACCGGCATATGCTTCAGATCCTCACGATTCACGAAGCCTACCCCGGCCACTACGTCCAGCTCGCCTACCACAACCGCGAGAAATCCCCGGTGCGTCGCCTCCTGCACTCGGGGGTCTTCATCGAGGGCTGGGCAGTCTACACCGAGCAGATGATGCTCGACCAGGGATACGGGGATGGAGACCTCGCCCTCCGGCTCACCCAGCTCAAGTTCTACCTCCGCGCCGTTGCCAATGCCATCCTCGACCATCGCATGCACTGCCTCTCCATGAGCGACGCGGAGGCCCTCGATTTCCTGATGACGCGCTCCTTTCAGTCGGAAGGAGAGGCCCGTCTCAAGATTGTCCGTTCCAAACAATCCACCGTACAACTGAGCACCTACTTCGTCGGCCGCATGGCCCTTCATGAACTGCGGCAAAACATCCAGAGGGAAGAGGGTGACGACTTCGACCTCGGGCGTTATCACGAGGCCGTCCTCTCCAACGGGTCGCTGCCGGTCAAATACCTCGACGAAGTAGTACGCGAACGACTTCGCCAACCACGCTGACTCCTGTTACGGCAGTTCTGCTGCCCGACCCACCGCACCAGACGAAGAGAGCTCCCTTCCGGGGAGCTCTCCACAAATGAGATTGCAGTCGGAGGGAGGGATTATTCTTCCTTGTCCTTCTCGGCCCCCTGGATGGAGAGCAGCTCCACTTCAAAGACAAGAGTGGAGTTGGGGCCGATATCCCGACCCGCTCCCTGTTTTCCATACGCCAGGTCGGACGGAATGAAGAGTTTGTACTTGGCCCCTACCTGCATCAGCTGCAGAGCTTCCGTCCAGCCCGCGATCACCCCGTTCACAGGAAAGGAAACGGGTGTCTTACGCTCCACCGAGCTGTCAAAGACCGTCCCGTCAATCAGGGTTCCATGGTAGTGAACCTTCACCGTGTCCAGCGGCGTTGGCTTCGCTCCCTTGCCGGGTTCGATCACTTCATACTGAAGACCCGTCTCGGTCACCTTCACACCATCCCGCTTCTTGTTCTCATCCAGAAATTTCTTTCCAGCCGCGAGGTTGGTATCCGATGCCTTTGCTGCCTTGGCTTCCATCTGCTTCTGCATTTCGGCCTGAAAGGTCTGCATGACCTTGTTGGCTTCCTCCTCCGCAATCTTGGAGTCTTTTCCCGCCAGCGCTTCACGCAGGCCGATGATCAGGTTCTCGACGTTCAGCTCGATGCCGTCCCCATGAATCGTCTCACCAATATTACGGCCAATGAGATAAGAGGCCTTATCCCTGCCGGATTCCAACTTCGGTTCTTGTGCCGGAACGTCAGTGGCGAGAAATGCAAGAAGCAAGCAGGCAGCGGTCGTGTGTCTGAACATGGGGGGGAGCCTCAGCCCGGAATCCCCAAAGTCAACTCATTCCTCCCCGGGAGGATTGAAACGCTCGCGGAATCGTTGATACTCCGGCACCATGAAGACTCTCATCGTCTCCTGCAGCCTGCACACTGAAAGCAAGAGCCGCCAACTGGCCCGCGAGCTGGAGTCTCTCTGGCGTGCCGAGGACGCGATCGACATTACCACACTCGACCTCCGGGACCTCGAACTGCCTCCCTGCGATGGCGGTTCTTCCTACGGACATCCCGCCACCAGGCAACTGCAGGCGGCCTTCACGGAGGCAGACGCGGTTGTTTTCGCCGTGCCGATCTACAACTACGACATCAACTCCGCCGCCAAGAACGCCATCGAACTGGCCGGCCGGCAACTCACCGACAAGGTAGCCGGCTTTCTATGTGCAGCGGGCGGGCATCGCAGCTACATGTCCGTCATGGCGACGGCCAACAGCCTCATGCTGGATTTCCGCACCATCATTATCCCGCGCTTTGTTTACGTGGGTGGGGATGACATCCCGGACGGCGGAGGGCTGAGTGAGGACATCCGGAAACGCGTGGTCCATTTCGGCGAGGAGTTCCAGCGTCTCGCCCGGGCCATTCACACTGCCTAGGAACTTTCCAAAGATGATGAAGAGCTCCTCCCCCCTTTCCCGCCGCGGCATGCTCGCACACTCGTCCCTCGGGTTCGGGGCGATGGCCTGCAGCGCTCTCCTCGATCGCTCCGAGGGCAGGGGAGAAATCGAACGGCATGTTCCTCCGAGGGTCCGGAACGTCATCTTCCTCTTCATGGAGGGAGGCGTTTCCCAGGTCGACTCCTTCGACTACAAGCCGATGCTCGAGAAGCATCACGGCAAGGATCCCCGGCAGGCCATCGGAAAACTCGAGAAGACCCAGTTCGAATCGATCGGCAAGGTCCTGAAGTCCCCCTGGACCTTCAGGCAACGCGGCCAGAGCGGGGCCTGGATCAGCGACCTGTTTCCCCACGTGGCGGAGATGGCAGATGAACTCTGTGTTATCAAGTCGATGACCTCGCGCTTTCCGGAGCACACCAGTGCCAACTTCTTCCTGCACAGTGGCAGTGGTCTGCAGGGCCGGCCCAGCATGGGGGCCTGGGCCACCTACGGACTGGGAAGCGATAACGACAACCTGCCCGGCTACATTGTCCTGAACGGGGGACAGATTCCTTCCGGTGGACTGGACTGCTTCAGCAATGGGTTCCTGCCCGCCACCGCGCGTGGAAGCCTCCTCAATGCCATAGGGTCGCCCCTCGCCAATGTCACCCCGAATGAACGCCACACTCACTTGCAGGCTCTCAAGCGAAACTTCGTCTCCCGCCTCAACCGGAAACCTGCCCGGACCTCCGGGGCACTGGAGGCGGCCATCGCCAATTACGAACTTGCTGCCCGCATGCAACTCGCTGTTCCGGAAGTCATGTCACTCGAGGGAGAATCCGCCGCGACCCGCCGGATGTATGGTATGGAGTCCGACTACACTCATACTCAGACCTATGCCCGCCAATGCCTCCTCGCCCGACGACTGGTCGAGCGAGGGGTTCGCTTCGTGGAACTGACCATCCCGATGGTGAATGGCTACCAACGGTGGGACGCTCATGGCAACCTGGTGAAAAATCACGGAGACAACGCCCGGGCCGTGGACCAGCCCATCGCGGCCCTCCTCCGGGACCTGAGAACCCGTGGCCTGCTCGATGAGACCCTCGTCCTCTGGTCGGGCGAGTTCGGGCGCACGCCCTTCGCTCAGGGAGGGGCCGGCCGGGACCATAATGAATACGGATTCAGCCTCTGGATGGCGGGAGGCGGAGTGAGGCCGGGACTATCCTACGGGGAAACAGACCGCTGGGGTTACAAGGCCACAAAGAATCCCCTCGAGATCCACGATCTCCATGCCACCCTGCTCCACCTGCTTGGAGTCGATCACCGGAAATTCACGCACCGCTTCGGGGGCCGCGACATCCGCCTAACCGATGTCCATGGGCGGGTGGTGCGGGAAGTTCTCTCCTAGGCCCTGCGGATATCCTATTCCGACTTCCGCACCAGCGTCATTTCTCCGCCTTCGCCGGTCCCGACATCCTTGAATCCTACCACGAGTTTCCTGTTGTCCACGATCTGGTGGGTGATCTTCACCGTGGTCTCTTCGCTGTCCGCATTCACTGTGGTCAGGGTCAGGGTAGCTACTCCGTTCTCGTCGGCCCATTTACCCATTCCCATGCCGCCCTTGTCATTCGCAGTGACATGGACAACCTCACCGTCCTCGGGGTTGACTGCGATCATGGCCTCCGAGTTGTTATCGGGCATCTTGACGCTCAGTCCGAGGACATGATTCTCGAGACGCCAGCTGTATGCGAGCGAAATGGCTCCCCCGTTCGAGTCCTCGTCCACCCAGGTGCCAATCAGGGCACCCAGTTCAGCACTCTCCAGGACCTCACCGAGGGTCTCCGCCCGGGCAACATGGAGCGGAGCGAGCAGCAGCGACAACCCAACCATCAGGAAAAAGAACGTATTTTTCATGGGCATCGGCCTACACCCTCCCGGGCATCGATACAAGTCCGGGCATGGAAACGCACCGGAGAATTTACTCTTTCCCATCTCTTCCGGAAGCACCCCCGCACGTTCCCCGCGCCCGCCAGATGCTGGCTAACACACTGCCAATTAAACAGTGATAGAGCGCGGAAATGGCACACACCATGGCCGCTCCGGGCTGGGCCGCAAAGTGCAGCTTCGCCAGCGTCGCACCCAACCCGGAATTCTGCATTCCCACCTCGATGGCAACCGTGCGGCGCTCGCGTTCACCGAGGCCAAAGACACGCGCCCAGAGATACCCGAAAAGAAAACCCGCCAAGTGCAGCAGAAAGATCGCAAGCAACAGCGAATTGAAGTGCGCCATGATGAGCTCCTTGCTCGCTCCCACGATACCGCCAACGATGAGCACAATCACCCCGATCGAGACCAGGGGCGACACTTCTCCCACCACCGACCGCGCACGCGCCCCCAGGAAGCGGTTGAGCACCACTCCCGCAACCACAGGCAAAAGCACGATCGCCAGCATGTTGAGAAGCATGCCCCAGGCATCAACCCGGATGGAAACGGCGAGGGCGGCATAGCCCTTGGTAAGGTAGGGCGTCAATAGAATGGCGAGCAGGGTCGAGCACATCGTCATGAGTACACTCAGGGCCACATTTGCCCGCGCCAGGTAACTGACCACATTGGAAGCCGTGCCCCCCGGGCAGCAACTGACCAGGATGAGCCCCAGCTTCAGGTCCTCCTCCAACCCGAACAGCGTAGCTACGCTCCAACCCAGGAAGGGCATGATCAGGAACTGGGCTACCACCCCGATGACCGCTGCCCGCGGCAGGGCCAGTGCCCGCCTGAGATCCTCGAAACTCAGCGTCAGCCCCATTCCCAGCATGATCACACCCAGCCCCACCGGCACGAGCTTCAGATTGGTTCCCGGCACGGTTTCCTGCACGAACCAGACGAAGTGGCTGGGAAAAATCCAGGCCCAGAGCGTGCCCAGCACGGTCCACAACCAGAAGAGTCTCGCCACCGTCCGTGCCCAGCGCATGCCAACGGAGGTTTCAATATTTCCCGCAGGCCGTCACGGATTACTTTCGGACCACCAAGTCCGCCGACTGCAGGACTTGGGACGCCCAGTCCTGGGAGGGGGGCGCCTCCCCCGGCATGCCCAGGTCTACGCCCGGCGCGGCCTGGAATGGCCACCAGCCACGCTGAAATGCCCTTCCACGCTTACTGACTCAGCATTTCGTCGTGCGCGAGGCTGCTGGGCGGAAGGTCACTCGCTCGCACCGCACGCAGGGCTGCTGCTGCACCGGAAAGCCGTTCCACGTCGTTGTCCTCCCACTCGATATTGAGCGCCCCATCGTATCCAATCCGGTTCAGCTCGATAATGACCTCCTCGGTCCTGACCGCATCACGCTGGCTGCCCGCAGTGGTAAAGTTCCAGCCGTTTTCGGGATGCCCCATGGGGCGGTGCCCTCCCAGGAGTCCGGCCCGGGTATAACCTTCCGCCACCCAGACGCCCTTGAGATGTACGGAGTGAAGACGTTCGGCAAATTCCCGGATGAAGGCAATCCCGGACACTCCCTGCCATTCGAGGTGCGAACAATCCAGGTTAAACCCCGCCACCTCCCCATAGCCCGCCGCATCCAGACAGTTCAGGTAGTCGCGAGCCGATTCGAGATCGCCCATCGCGCGTTCCCCCGGATGACACTCCAGGTCGAACGTAACCCCGGCATCCCGGCAGGCGTCCAGAAAAGGACCAAAGCGCTCGACGAGAAGTTCGAGGCTGACCTGCCGCACATCTGGAATGGCATGCCCGCCAATCTCGCTCGGCAGGGGTGGAAATCCAAACCAGTGGCTCCAGCAATGAGCCGGCGATCCCACAAAGCCTGTGATCGGCATCTTACGCCCCTGCCCATCCCCCAGCGCCTTGGCCAGGCGGACGGCCGCCAGCATCTGTCTCTCAGCCTCCTCGTGAATGAGGCGCCCGACTTCCTCCGGAACGTAGTAGGGATCCGAACGGGGAGGAGTGTGTCCGGCCTCCCGCCACGCCACGTAAGCCTCCCGCGCTTCTCCTCCGACGAGGGCCAGGGTTTTCGCACTGGGTTCGTCCCCGAGTGCCTGCCCCTGGAGGTGGACCGAAAGCGCGAAGATCTCCAGGTCCCCCCTGCGAACCTTTTTCAACAACTCTGTAGCATATTCGCCCGCACGCTCGAAGCTGTCACACCGATCGAGCTCACAGAGCCAGCTGCACTCCTCGTAGCCGTCAAACCCGGCCTTGTTGAGGAACTTGATCCAGTCTCGGTGCTCGATATCCCCGAATTGCCCCCGCACCAGACCCACCTGGTGGTATGAATCACGACCCTTTCGGTGCTGCGCTGTCTGCCGATGTCCCATAACCCGGAACCATGGCGGGCATCAGACATCACGCGAGCGATTTTTTTGGGATCTCGGCGTGCTGCCCTCCAAGGCAACGCCTCTCAGGAGTACCCGGCCCTTCCATGCGATCAAGGACTACGGAATATCCTCAAAGCATTCCTTCCCGGCGAATCTTCGAAAGTCTGGCTTCCGTATTCGTCCTCCTTCCTGGGAAGGCGAGAAGCATACCGAAATCGATTCGCATTGCACTCGGGCTCTTCCCCCTCCCATCCTTCCTCCATGAAGATTCTCGTGACAGGCGCAACCGGCAAGGTAGGCCGCGCATTCATTGACCGGATGCTCGGGGACAGTGAATTCCCCGACTGCACCGTCCGCGCCTTCTGCCACAACCGGGTGCTCCCGGAACAGGAGCGTCTCGAGATCATCAAGGGGAGTATCGCGAGCCGTGCAGACGTGAAGGCTGCTCTTGACGGGGTCACCCATGTCCTGCACCTCGCCACCTGTAAGGAGACTCCGGATGATGTGATGGATGTGACTGTCAAAGGTCTCTTCTGGCTCCTGGAGGAATGCCGCGTCAGTAACACCTTCGAACAGTTCGTTCTGATTGGGGGCGATGCCGGAATGGGGCACTTCTTTTATCCTCACCCGATCCCGGTTACCGAAATGCAGTCCCACAGCGCCTACCCCGGTTGCTATGCCCTTTCCAAGGTACTCGAGGAAGTCATGCTCGAGCAGTACTACATCCAGTATAACTTCTCCGGCTGCTGCCTCCGTGCCCCCTGGATCATGGAAAAGGATGATTTCAAATACACCCTCAGCTTTGGACCCGATGTATTCGGTGGTCCACGCTGGAGTGACTTCGTGGATCCGCAGGAGGCTGCAGACCATGCCACTACGGGAACAATTCCAATCATGCTCGATCCAGACGGCAACCCCGTGAAACGCAACTTTGTCCATCTCGATGACCTTGTCTCCGCAATCGTGGCCGCTCTCCAGCACCCCGGGGAAGCCCGGCAGGAAACCTTCAATATCTGTATGGACGAGCCCGTGGATTACGAGGAGGTCGGGGCCTACCTCTCCGAATCACACGACCTCCCCACGGTCCGGATCCGCACCGAGTTTCACAGCACCTGGCTCGACAACTCCAAGGCAAAGTTTCTCCTCGGGTGGCGTCCTGAAGTCGACCTCTCCACCCTCATCGATCGCGCCTGGGGCTACAGGCGCACTGAAGACGATCCCAGGAAGATCTGGTATCCCGGTTAGGGGCTTCGAACTTTTCCCACCCAGCCTCCTCAACACCGGAGCCGCCTTCTGCGGCGGGAAGCCAGCTGCGCGAGCCCCATTGCAGCGGGTCGTCCAGCATGGGACTCTCCTCCCTGTCCTCCCTACCGTTCGTAGTTTTCCTTCTTCCCAGTCACAGGTCGCTTCGGAGCTGGAGGGACGTCCACGCCCGCGGCCCGCATCACGCTGGAGAGGGCTGTTATCGTCGGGGCAGACGGCTTGTAGTTGCCATGGCGAAATCCCTGCGCAATCAGGAGAGGCGTCCATCCGCTCCGGTTCTTGCGATTCCATATCCTGATGTCGGCACCTTCCGCCGCAAGAAGGCGCACCATCTCGGCACTCTGCTTGTAGGCGGCGGCGTGCATGACCGTTTCTCCTTCCCTGTCGACAGTCTGGATGTCCGCGCCGAGACCCAGGAGAAACTTCACCGCTTCAACCGCCTCCTCTTCGGTAGCAGCCTCATCGGCTTCCGGGCCCAGCACCACTCCCGCAGCCGCCAGGAGGGGAGTACGCCCTTTCGCGTTCGGTTTTCGGAAGTCCGCCCCATGCTTGAGCAGGAGTTTCATGTAGGGCAGATCGGCCGTTCGCGCTGCCAGCAGGAAGGGCGTGCACCCCGGGCGCCCGAGGCGATGACCGCCCCGTGCATTCCTTCCCAGCTGCAGGTTAACCCTCGCACCGTGTTCGATGAGAACTTCCGCAAACTGCAGGCTGCTGAGGATTCCTCCTGCCCGAGGTGGCGGAGCTCCATCAATACCATCCCCTCGTCGCGGTTTCCGCACCCAGCTGAGAACATGCAGGGGGGCGTGCCCCGAACGCAGGTCGTTGGGATCAGCTCCAGCCTCAAGAAGGCGCCGGGCCAGGTCAAAGTGCCCGTTTTCAATCGCCAGAATGAGCGCGCTCGTTCCCTTGCGGGGCGCACGACCTCCTCCTCCGTGGTCAATGACCGCATTCACTTCGGCCCCATGAGCCAGAAGGATGTCGATCACGCACCCGTGCCCCTGCCTCGCCCCGAAGAACCACGCTGTAAAACCCGAGGCAAGCGCCCCGTCCCGTTCCGCTCCAGCCTGCAATAGGATCTCGACGACCTCGGAGTGCCCCTCCACCGCGGCCCACATGAGAGCACTCTGCCCCTTCGCATCGCGGGCCGCCGCATGTGCACCCGCCTCGAGCAGAGCCTTCACCGGGCCAACACAACCGGTCCGGGCCGCGGTCATCAGCGGACTCACTCCACCCCCGCTCCTTTCCCCGGCACGCGCTCCCGCCTGCAACAACGCCCTTACCAGCTCCTCGTTGCCATTGGCACAGGCGAGGAAGAGCGGCATGACCCCGTATCGATTCCTCACCGAGGGGTCCGCACCTGCGGCAAGGAGCTCCTTCGCATCCTTCGTTCGATCCTCGTAAACGGCCCTGTGGAGTGCCGTGGTTCCATCCGGTGCGGCCAGCAGGAATCCCGTGCCAGCCAGGACCGACACGGTCACCATAAGGAGGATGCTTCCGATTACTCGTGAAAGGAGGTACACGCGATCCGGCGCAGGGTAGCCGGACAGCACCTGCCCGGAAAGAATCGAATTAGAGAGCTCTTATCTCGAAAGCTCCACCCGCAACCGCAGGAACTGGCGGAACCGGCCCTCCAGCGGCACCGTACTGCGCACCGTGAAGGTGAGCGTGCCATCGCCATTATCGACCGGTTCGCCTACCGGCACGGTGATTCCCGGGCCACTTTCCCAGGTCACGAGATCCCCGGAAACCTCCACCGTATTGACGGTCTCGGCGGCGTCCTGCCGGACCCGGTAACTCAACGCCGGGTAGTCTGTTCCTCCACTGCTCGCCACCAACGGCAGCGGCAATGCCCAGGAGGAAGCCGGGACAAGATCAGCTCCCACCGAGTAGGCAAGAAGATACGGCATGGAACTCGTCCCGTAGGGAGCCAGAGGATCGCTGCCTCCCTGGCTAGCGAGCCAGGCCCCGAACGGGCTGTCTGTTTCCAGCGCGCCGGGGGTTCCCATTCCGGCAATGGAAGCCCGCCAGCTCACCGCAACTGCATGATCCGGCAGGGCTGCGGGATCGGCGAGGGTAAGGGAGGGGCCCGCCCCATCCGCTGCCACGGGCCAGGGCGCGAAGTCATCATAGGTCAGATCGTGGATCTCATCGCCAGCTCCAAACGAAAGCTTGAGCCGCTCCCCGGCGTTGCTCAGGCGGTCACTGCTTTCCCATTCACCGGCGACGGGAAGGCCCTCTCCGTATCGCAGCTCGAACGCGGCTCGGTTGGCGACCACGAGTGCGAACTCCCCCGGGGCCAGATTGGTGATCGCGGAATCCAGGAAATCAAAATCCACACCCTTGGTGAAACGCAGGTCGCTGAGGTCCAGCGCAACCGCTCCTGCATTGTAGAGCTCAATAAACTCGAAGAAATTCTCGTCATCAAAGCCGGCGGCCAACTCCGCCGGGCTCGGGCCGAGAGGGTGATACATGAACTCGGAAATGACAAGGCCCTCCCGGTAATCGGAGATATCGGGCAGCGAGGTTGTGAATTCAGCCGGCTCCGACCAGTGGCTCCAGCGTCCGCTGCTGTCCTTGTGACGCACGCGTGCGCGGTAGGTCCGCCCCGAGCGCACCGCCACGGTGGGAATAGTGACTGAACTGCTGAACGTGCTCAGCTCTCCCGATTCCCAATCAGCCTCCCACTCGAGCTTGAAACGCTCGGATGGGTCGTGGTTCGGGGCAAATGGGTCGGTGATCTCCGCCACGCGCCACTCCAGCGCCCCAAATGTTCCCGCACCCTGTGGGTCATTGAAGCTGCTGCACCGGAAGACGAGCCCGTTGGTCGGAAAACCGGGCACGCCAGCATAGCTGATGCGCGGCGTATTGGGGATGAGGGCGCCCTCGCCCTGCGCCCCCTGCCGGGAATCCAGGTAGGCCGCCCGTCCACCGGCGCCTACTCCGCCCCCGGGCCAGTTGCCGCCCGTGAACGCGAAGTTCTTCATGTCCTGGACCAAGGCGTCGATTGAGCTCACCCCCGCCCCGACCAGCCCGCCGTAGTTCCCCGAGCTGGAGGGGGCATTCTGCCAGCGATCACGGTCCGCCTGCTCCAGCGGCTTGAGGTAGGACGCGAACTCTCCGAGCACCCCGTCGAGTTGATCGGGCTGCCAGAGCAAGTCGCGCAGCTCACGCACGGTATTGAAATAGTCCGGCCACAGTCCGGGATTGGTTCCTCCATCGGCTCCCCCGCCGCTCGCCGCGAAGAGAGCATTGTAGACCGCATCGTGCCCGGAATTGTAGGTGGGCCCCCAGGTCGCATCGGTGTCCCAGGGCAGGATCCAGAGTTTTCCGTAACCCCGATTGGCCGGGAGGTAGTCCGGCTCGAAGTAGTAGACCATGTTCTTGTTGGCACTGGGCCAGTAGTCGTAGTGCCGGATGGCCTCCACCATGGCATGGTTGAGATTCCACTTCTCCAGATTGACGTGGGCCCGCACGGTGTCGGGATTCGTGTTGCCGCCGAGCGTGCTCTCGATCCAATCGTGATCAATCCCGCCGGTGGCCCCGAAGGCTGACTGATAGCGCCTCTGGCGGTCGGCACTTCGTGTGGAATTGATCAGCTTGTAGAGGTTTCCCTTCTCCAAGTCGTGGCTTTCGAGGAAGCGCACGTCATAGGTTTCCAGGATGAAGTAGATTCCGTGAAAGTCGCCGTGCCACTGGTCGGGAGCTTCCCGCGCCTCGTCGATGACGCGCCAGTGGACCCAGTGGGTGTTGACGGCAGGCACCCCCACCTTGTTGTAAAGATACATGGTGACGGCCTCATTGAGCGAATAACTCAGGTTCTGCCGGTTACCGAAGCACTTCCCTGTAGTGAGGGTCCGCCACTTGCGCGGATACTCGTTGCCGAATTGATCCCGTGCCTGGAAGTAGCGACCCTTGTTCAACCGGAAGCGCATCGAGCGCTTGCCGCGAGCGTAATAGCGGCCGTTGGCACCGCGCAGGCGATAGCGGATGTTGTCGTAGACCTCTCCATCATAAACCAGTGTCCCGCTCCAGTTGTAGTAAAAGCGCGCCGAATTCGGGCTCCCCTGCGAAATCTGATCGCCCGAATTGTAGGCGATGCACTCGTCCCAGTCGTCCTTGTGAGTGAGGAGGTGGTAAACCGGCAGGGAGTTCATCGTCTCCACCGAATGGCCATTGTAGGATGGCACCCCGTTGTGGACGAAATAGGCAAAGTTCAGGGAGGGGTCGTCGGCGTAGGGAACCCGCTCGGAGAGACCCAGGCCATCTTCCACCGTGATGCGGTAGCGCACCAGCACGCGATGCCCCTGGGCCGGCAGGGTCACGCTGTAAATATCGTCGCCGGCGAGAGCATCGCCACCGGTTCCATCGTCAGCCATCGTCACGGTGGTCCAGTTCGCCGGCAAATCGTAATCGGGATTGTCCCGCAACTCGTTCTGCACGGGGATGTTCGGCGCATCGTAGGAGAGACGCGCGGGAAGGTATCGTCCTGGACGGACAATCTGATATTCCAGCTCGACCGAGGCGACTCCCTCCGGGTCGGTGACTAGCGCGGTGATGACCACTTGGTCGACATCGGTGGGTTGCTGCGGAGTGTGGTTGACCTTGCGGATATTTGGGGCCGCATTCGGTGCCAGGACGAGGTTCGGCCCGCCCGGCGTCGGGGTGGGCTCCAATTGATCCGCCCCCGGGGGGGCAATTTTGAGGTCGAAGATAAGGTCCGAGCTGTTCACTCCCTGATTGAACATCTGCACCGCCACCGTGTTGACGCCCTCCACAAACACCGCTGCCGGGTTTGTGACCGTGCTGGTCTCCACCAGGCCCTCCGGGCTCACGTTAATCCCGGTGTCGTCGATGGTTGGCAATTCATTGGGATCAAACCGCTTGCGTTCGACCTCAATACCGTTGATCCAAATGACGCAACCGTCATCGGCAAGATAAGAGAGCACGACCTGAGGAGGGATCTCTCCCGCCTCAATCGTGAAGGTGTTGCGCAGGAAGAGGGACGTGTAGTTGTCCCGCATGGTGTCAATCACCGTGCTCGAGGTGAAGGCACCAACTGATCCGTAGCCCAGCGGCGCCTGCCGGTTCCGACTCCAACTGGCATCCTCGACGAATCCGGGAGCACGCCAGGCATCGATGGGTGCGGAGGCTTCAGTATCTCCCGCCCGCCAACTCCAGCCGTCGTCATTGAAGTCGAGAAACGTGCGGCCACCGATCGCATTGTCCGGAACAGACGCCCGCCAGGAGCTTCCAAGCGAGTTGTCGAGCGAGGGATTGATCAGCTCAATGGACGCTCCGCCGGCATCCCCCGCCACCGGCCAGGGGAATCCGCTTCGGTAGTCGACGAGGTCGACGACCTCGTCGTTCTGGCTGCGCAGCCGGATGGTCTCTCCATCCGAGTCCAGGTTGCCGGTGTATGGACCCTGCGCCACCACGCCGAAGGTCGCCGCCATGGTCGGGGGATCTTCGGCGATCACGAGAAATCCGCCGGGAGGGATGGTCGTCCCGGCAGGAAAGAGGTAGCGCACCGCTCCGGAGATCCGCCAACCGGAGAGATCGGCTTCCACCTCAGCCGGATTGTGGAGTTCGACGAATTCCTGTCGGACCGTGTTGTCAGGAGGGTTGTAGTGGACCTCGTTAATCACGATCGACCTGGAGATCTCGGTCACGGTGAGGACGAAGGCTTTCTCGAAGGAGAGCCCGCTGCTGTCCGTGGTGCGCAGGCGGATGGAGGAATTCGCGCCCACCTGTCCCACGAAGCTGGCCGCGGCGCGCAGCTGGTTACCCACGATCGAGAAGAGGGCATTGTCGGCATCCCCCACGCCGGCAACCAGGGAATAGGTGTGGCTCTCCTCCGCATTGGCATCGGTTGTGGTCAGAGCTCCGATGAAGCCCCCAATCAGCACGCTCTCTCCGATGACGGAAGTGCTGAGCCCGAGGTCCGATGGCGCCACGGGAGGAGAGGTCACCTCGATGGCCACGGTGGCCGGGGGCGAATAGTACTTTCCATCAAATACCCGGAACTCGAAGTTGTCGGCTCCGAGAAAACCCGGACCGGCTGCGTAGGTCAGGTTGGGCGGCGTGCCGATAAGCGCCCCGGAAGGCCCTGCCAGGAGCTCGAAGGTAAGCCCGGGATTCGGTGCGGCGTTGGGATCGCTCCCGCCGAGCGTGATGGCGAGGGGCGTACTCCCCGCGATCTGGAGCGCCTGGGGCGAGGCCACCGGAATTCCCGGATCGGCCTGCAATTGGGTGGTGGCCTCACGACTTACCATCGAGCCCCCGGTCTCGGTGGCACGCAGCCTGTAGGTGAGCACCTGCGATGAACCGGCCGTGTCGCCAATCGCAACCGCAAACGTGCCGGTGGCGGTGGAGGCGCTATGGACAACCGTATCGCCCGGATCGAGGATTTCGACCGACAGCGCTCCCGAGACCGAGCTGTCATCGATCACCCAGGACAAGCTCGTGTTCTGTCCTTCGTAGGCGATGGGTGGGTTGGCGGCAAAAGTCGTGATCACCGGCCCGGAAGTCTGGATCGGGGCATTGGTCGCGGCGGCGATGGTGGCGTTGCCCACCGGCGTGCCATCGTTGTCCCCGCCCGCCGCGTCGGTATACCCGCTTTCGAAGTTGAAGTAGGCAACGAGGTTGAGCTCATTGCCCGCCAGTCCCTGGTCGTAGTCAGCCGCGATCTCGGCGGCGCTGCGGGCCTTGTTCCAGATCCGCACCTCGTCAATGAACCCGTGGAAATACTCGGCATTGAGGCGTGAACCGATGCGGTGATTGCCATTGCCCACGTTCACATCGGACACCGCACGCGAACTACCTAGCGGTGCGCCATTCCAGTACCACCGCGTTTGCGACCCGCTGTAGGTGAAGGCCAGATGGTGCCAGCCGCTGTCACCCGTGGAATCAGGCAAGATATCGATCCCGAAATCCTCATCGTGATCGTTTCCCCAGAAATAGTGGCGTACTCCACCCCCGCCGCGCAGCCGGAAGCCGTTCGCCTGATCGGTCGACTGGTTACCCCAAAAGATGATCTGGCCGCCGCTGCCTCCCCCGGCCGGAATACTGGTCGGATTGATCCACGCCTCGACGGTGAACGGCTCATTGTCTTTGGGAATGCCCTCACCGTCGAAGGTCACGTAGTCGCCGCTCCCATCAAGGCTCAGCGCATCGGCCGATAATGAAGGGCTCAAGGCCAGCGGGCCGAGTCCCGTCAACAACGCGAACAAAACAGCCGAGGGACTCCTCAGAAGAGGGCATTGGGGGGAACACATCACCGGTGAGAGCGTCACGCTACACGAAAAAAGCGCCACAGGCAAAACCGGTGGCGCCCTGAAAACTCATGCCGGCAGCGTCTAACGACGCCGGCGAAGGAACACTCCGAAACCGAGCAAGCCGAGCAGCACGGCCGAGGGCTCCGGAATTGGAGAATTTGCATTCTGGTCGATGATAGCTCCACCAATGGCCACGCCGTCCTGGGAACCACCCAGCGGCGAGACGTCACCGAATCCATTCTCGAAGTCATAGTGGGCGATGAGGGCCGCCTGCACGTCGGGATTACTGTAATCAATTGGCTGATTCCAGCCACCTGCAATGTCTTCGGCGCTGAGCGCGGCCCCCCAAACCGTGATATCATCGATCAAGCCGTCGAAAAACTCGGCATCGAGACGGGACCCGATCCGGTGGTTGGCATCGGCAACGTTGATGCCCGCTCCGGCCCGCGGACCCTCAAGCGGTGCACCGTTCCAGTACCACTGTGTCTGGGAACCATCCCAGACAATCGCAAGCTGGTGCCAGCCATCGCCATTTGGCCCGCTGGTGTCAGACGAAATGTCGCCTGTTCCGGTAGTGTCGTGGTCATTCCCCCAAAAGTAGTGCCGCGTCCTTCCGCCATCTCTGAGCCGGAAGCCATTGGCTTGGTTCCCGGCTTGGTTGCCCCAGAACGTGATGGTGCTGTTACTGTGGACGTCAGGGTTCACCCAAGCACTGGTGGTGAACGGAGCATTGCCGGATGGAATGACCCCGGCCGCATTGGTGATTTCGACCCAGTCATCGATTCCATCGAGGCTGAGGGCAGCGGCATCGGTTCGCTCGGTCAAACCGGCGGATAGGGCGAGCACAAGGGCCGCAGAGGCAGTTAACTTTTTCATGGTCAGCGAACGAACGGGGGTTTGGTTGGAGAACGTAGAGTGTTTTGCTATAGCTCCGCCCGCGATGACGCAAGCCAGATTTATCACCCTCGCTCTCATCTGCCCTGCCCTCGGAACGTGCCTTGCGGCGCCCGCCCCGAATGAGGCGGTGCAGTCGAGCGCATTTGAGGTGCCAAAGGTAACGAAAACAGGGAATTTTACGCCGATTCCAGCCTCAAAGAGTGGCCTGAATCTAACTTATCTGATCGATCTCGAAAGTCCCCACTCACACCTTTATGTTAGTGGATTCGCCTGTGGCGGAGTGGCGGCTGGTGACCTCGATGGCGACGGCCGGCCCGATCTCGTCTTCGCCGGAGCGGGACAGAAGAACTGCCTCTTCTTGAATCGCGGCGAGTTTCGATTCGAGGAGCAGGCCGAGGTGGCCGGAATCGCAGGCGACGGGAATTGGTCGTCGAGTGTGACCCTGGTCGACATCGAAAACGACGGAGATCTCGATGTCTATGTCACGCGCTACGACGCCCCTAACCAACTCTACCTCAATGACGGCAAAGCACGCTTCACGGAGGCGGCGGGCAAGTTCGGTCTCGACCTCGTGGATGCTTCGCTTGTCTCCGCCTTCTGCGACTACGACTGCGATGGAGATCTCGATCTCTACCTCCTCACCAACCGCTTCTATGCTCCGAGCGGTTTCCCCTCTCCCGAGCCGGCCGAACTCTCCGCCGAGCAGAAGAAGTATTTCCAGTGGGTGAATGATCCCTCCGGCAAGCGCACCATGAACATCGTGCCTCGTGCCGACCGCCTCCTTCGCAACGATGGCGGCAGATTCGTCGAGGTATCGAAGGCGTCCGGGATCACGGACGATCCGCGCCACGGCCTGGCGGCCACCTGGTGGGACTACGATAAGGACGGCTGGCCCGATCTCTATGTCTCCAACGACTTCGACGATCCCGATGTGCTCTATCACAACAACGGGGACGGAACCTTCACCGATGTGACCTCCGCAGTCCTTCCGCACACCGCGTGGTTTTCCATGGGCGCCGACTCGGCCGACATCAACAACGACGGGTGGCCCGACTTCCTGGCGGCCGACATGTCGGGCACTACGCACTACAAGGACAAGACCACCATGGGAGCGATGGGCTCGCGGATCTGGGTGACCCAGACCGAGCCGCGCCAGTACATGCGCAATGCGCTCTACCTCGGCACGGGCACCGGACGCATGATGGAAGCGGCCTATCTCGCGGGCGTAGCCGATTCGGATTGGACTTGGGCGGTCAAGTTTGCGGACTTCGACGGGGACGGGCGCGACGATCTTTTTCTTACCAATGGGATGACACGGAACTTCAACAACTCCGATCTCCCCTTCACCAAGAAGCTGTTTACTGGCAAGAGCGAGTGGGATCCCTACGAGGACACGCCGCCCAGGAAGGAGCGGAACCTCGCATTCCACAACGCAGGTTCTCTGCGCTTCAGAAATGTTTCGGAGAAGTGGGGGCTTGCCCACGAGGGGATCAGCTTCGCGGCTGCGACCGCCGATTTTGACCTGGATGGCGACCCCGACCTCGCGGTGGTCCACATGGATGAGCCGGTCACCCTCTACCGCAACGACCTGAGCAAGGCACCACGAGTCTCAGTCAGCCTCATGGGCAAGAAGAGCAACCGCTTCGGTATCGGCGCGCGCCTCGACGCCAAGGTGGGCGGAACCTGGCAGCAACGGTGGCTGCGACCACTCTCCGGGTTCAAATCGGGGGACGAGCCGGTGGCACACTTCGGGCTGGGCTCCGCCAAAGAAATCGAAGAACTGGTGATCTCCTGGCCCAGCGGACTTCGTCAGGTTGTGAAGAACCTCGCTGGCGGAAAGAAATACGTGATTAACGAAGCGGGCGTGCCGACAACGTCCGCGGTGGTCCGGCCCTCCCTGTTCCGAGAAGCCAAGTCGCTGGCCGAGGTTCGACACCGCGAGCAGGAGTTTGACGATTTTCAGTTTCAGCCGCTCCTGCCCAATCAACTCTCCCGACTTGGTCCGGGAAGCGCATGGGGTGACATCGACGGTGATGGCGACGAGGACTTCTTTCTTGGCGGCGCCTGCGGATTTTTCGGCCAGCTGCACATCAATCAGGGAGACGGAACGTTTCGAGAGCGCCTCGGCTGGTGCGGAGAGGCCATCGACCGCGGCTGCGAGGACATGGCGGCGCTCTTCTTCGACGCGGATGGGGACGGAGATCTCGACCTCTTCGTTGCGAGTGGTGGAGTGGAAGCGCCGCCGGGGCATCCCATTCACGCGGATCGGCTCTACCTCAACGACGGCGCCGGTAACTTCGCCAAGTCGCACCGTGCCCTTCCCGGCCAACCCTTCAGCAGCGGTCCGGCCTGCGCGGCCGACTTCGACCGCGATGGCGATCTCGACCTCTTCGTGGGCGGCCGGGTGGTGCCGGGGCAGTATCCCACTTCCCCGGGAAGCCGCCTCCACCGCAATGACGGATCAGGACAGTTCGAGGACGTCACCGCCACCATCGCGCCGTCCCTCGCCAAGACCGGAATGGTAACCGGGGCGCTCTGGTCCGATGCCGACGGCGACGGGGCCCTCGATCTGCTCCTCACCCAGGAATGGGGACCTGTGAGCCTCTTCCTCAACGTGGACGGTGGCCTTCAGGAGCGGACTGCGGAGGCAGGGCTGAATCAGCTCACCGGTTGGTGGAACGGCCTGACCGGCGGCGACTTCGACGGGGACGGGGACATCGACTATGCCGTATCGAACTTCGGCCTGAATACGAAGTACCATGCCAGCAGCAAGCACCCCGCCCTCCTCTACTATGGCGATCTCGATGGCTCGGGAAAGAAGCGCATCGTGGAAGCCGAATTCGAAGGTGCGATTTGCTATCCCATTCGCGGCAAGAGCTGTTCCACTCACGCCATGCCCTCGCTGGACAGGAAGTTCGGCAGCTACAAGCAGTTCGCGCTGGCCGAATTGGAGGACATCTACCCCAGCGCGCGCCTGAAAAAAGCCACCCGCCTGGATGCCAAGGTGCTGGAAAGCGGCATTCTGCTAAACGACGGGCAGGCGCGCTTCACTTTCCGGCCGCTTCCTTCCCTCGCCCAGCTCGCACCCGCCTTCGGACTGGTGGCCTGTGAGCTGAACGGCGACGGCCATCTCGACCTCGCCCTCGCGCAGAACTTCTTCACTCCGCAACCGGAGACCGGGCGCATGGACGGCGGCCTCTCACTGGTCCTGACGGGCAACGGTGACGGAACCTTTCAGGCCCTGCCGCCACTCGAAAGCGGCGTGTCCCTCTTCGGAGACGCCGCCTCCCTCAGTGTTGTCGACAGCGACTGGGATGGCCGGCCTGAGCTGGCCTTCGCCGTCAATGCCGCCAACGCCCGCAGCTACACGCAGGAGCCGGGCGGAACCCTCGCCGTGCGCTTTCCCATGCGACCCGGCACCAGAATGACGCTCAAGCCTGCGAGCGGAAAGCCGCAGACCCTGGAGTACTACGCCGGCTCCGGCTACCTCTCACAGTCCGCTCCCGTTCTCTTTTTTGCCAGCCCCCGGGAAAATGCTGTTCTCGAGATCCGCTGGCCCGACGGTGAGAAGAAATCCTACACCGTGCGCCCCGGAACCACGCGCATTCCTCTCAAGTAGCCAGCCCATTCACGGGGAAGCAGGCACAACCGGTCTGTGCCCACGCCCATCCGCTCAGTCCGTGATCAGGACGTCGTCGATGTACCAGCCGGCCTGCGGGTCCGGTTGGAAGTCGTCCGCAAGGAAGAGAAACTCGAGCCTGATCTGCTTGTTCAGTGCCTCCGCCGGCAGGGCCACTGGAGTGCGTGGGGCCTGACCCCATTCCAAATTGGTATCGAGGATCTCATCGAGGAGCACGGCAATGACGGTGTCGTCCCCCGCGTCGAGTACTGAGATCCGTCCGTAATCATAGGCCTGCCCGGCAAACGCTTCGATGTCCTTGGCTTCGAAATAACTGAGGAAGGCCTCCGTCTGGCCGGTCAGGTCGATGACCGGCGAGCGGAGCCAGATGTCGACATTATTGGTATAGTTGTCGGAGACGTTCGTGCCGAAGCAGAAACTGCCGCTGGCCGCTCCATCGGGTCCGACATTCGACGGCGTGCCGAGGGCCCAGGCCGTTCCGGGATCGTCCCCCGTATTGCCACCCGTGCTCCAGCCGCCATCGCCACCCTCGAAGTTCTCGAAGTAGAGCGTGGTCGGCGGAGCATCGTATTCCTCGATCACAAAGTAACGGGTCGGATCAGCAGGCCGGGGAATGGTGAGGGTGTTCTCGTCCGGTGTGGCTGCAATCGCCTGGTGGCTGTCCCAGATGGGCCAGGAGACCGGATCGGGAGCCACGGAGGGATCCACCTCGCTCCGCAGGTTGTAGAGCTTCCCGGACCTGCTCGGCCACGTGAAAACCAGGTTATCACCTTCGCCCCGTACGCTCATGGGCAGCTTCTGGTCTATCCGGGGAACGACGGGGGAATTGAGCAATCCATTCACAACGGCATTGTTCTGCGGCGCTCCATCGTGCCCGTTCCCCGTGATATCGGCCAGACTCAGGTCCGTAAAGTCCCAGTAGGCTACCAGTCCCGGCGTATCAGGGGACAGCGCCAGAACGAAGTTCTCCGCTATCTCGGCTTCGGTCCGCGCCACGTCCCAGATGCGAAGCTCGTCGATAAAGCCATCGAAGTACTCTGCGTCGATTCGCGAGCCGATCCGGTGATTGGCATCGGCCACGTTGAGCCCGACCACCGTGCGGGGGAGCCCCAGCGGAATGCCGTTCCAGTACCAGATAGTCTGCGTGCCATCATAGGTGATCGCGAGATGGTGCCAGCCATCGCCCTGCGGCCCGGTCGTGTCCGGAAGGATGTCTTCCCCGAAGTCCTCGTCGTGGTCGTTGCCCCAGAAGTAGTGCCGCACTCCACCACCTCCGCGGAGACGAAATCCGTTCGACTGGTTCCCTGCCTGTTCACCCCAGAACGTGATCTGACCGCCACTCAACCCCCCCGCGGGAATGGAGGTCGGGTTGATCCACGACTCAATGGTAAAGGGCTCGTCGCCGGATGGGATCAGACCAGAGTCGTTGGCGAAGGTGACGTGGCTGGTCCCGTCCAGGGAAAGCGCTCCCAAGCCGGGCTTCACTCCCGGGCTGCCAGCGTCGTTGGGATCGCTTCCGCCCGCGATCTCCTCTCCGTCGCTCAGAAAGTCGTCGTCCGAATCCGAGTCCAAGGGGTCGGTGGAGCGGGTGTTGATTTCCTCGCCATCGGGGAGCCCGTCACCATCCGAATCGGAATCGCGGGGATCCGTCCCGTGGGTTTTGACTTCGGCCTCGTCCGGCACCCCATCGCCGTCCGTATCTGCCTTGGCAGGATCGGTCTCAAGTCCGAGTTCCTCGAGATCAGTGAGCCCGTCACCGTCGAAATCACCCGTGCCCGGCCCGGGTCCCGGTCCAGCCTCGAGTCCCGTGAGCGCGCCCAGATTGTCGATCGTAGCCCAGCGGAGCTCCCACGCATCGGGAAGATCATCGGCATCCGAGTCGACGGCGGGAGCCACCGGCGCATTCATATTGATGTCCACCGTGGCCCCTCCCATGGCCGTTCCGTCGTGGCCCGACCCGGTGGAATCCAAAAAGTCGTCCGCCGCCTCGAACTGGTAGTAGGCCACCAGCCCGGGAGTCGCGGGATCGAGCTGCTTGTCAAAGCTGCCCGCGATGTTTTCCGCGGAACGAGCCACATTCCAGATCCGGATCTCGTCCAGGAAGCCGTCAAAAAACTCGGCATTAATCCGCGAGCCGATGCGGTGGTTGGCATCGGCCATGTTTACCCCTCCGCCGGTATTGAAGGCCGCCCCCACCGGAGCCCCATTCCAGTACCACTGGCCGTCGGCTCCGTCGAAGCTCACCGCGAGGTGATGCCACCCATCCCCATTCGGACCGCTCGCGTCGTCGGAGATATCACCGATATTCTGGTCGTTATCGTTGCCCCAGAAATAGTGGCGCAGGTTGCCCCCGCTCCTGAGGCGAAATCCGTTGGCCTGGTTGCCAGTCTGGTTGCCCCAGAACGTCATCGTGCTGTCGCCGTGCACGTCGGGATTGACCCACGCCTCGATCGTGAAGCTCTCATTGCCACTCGGAATGGCTCCGTCGGCATTGCTCAGCTCGACCCAGTCGTCGGCCCCGTCGAGGGACAGGACGCCAGCGTGGCAGACTGGCAGGAGAAGGGAGAACACGCCAAGAGAGACCAGATAACGGAGTCGGAGACCATTTTTCATGAGACCATTCTTTCGATTCTCTAATAAGAGAGCTAATTCGATCTTGGGTGTCAACTCATGAGGCGCGCCAATCCTCCGACATTCCTCCCGCCGCCAGAGTCACGCCTTGCCCGCAACTAGGGTGATGGCGACCACTCGGTCGCCGCGGGTCGAGATCGACGCAGGCGACTTCGGCCGATTGGCGCTCAGGACCTGTCGGAGGCCCGAGCCCGACTCGTGGACAAGGCAACTGGCGGTCGCTAGACCTACACCGCCAGCTCCTCGATGAGGCCGTCGCTGTCGGCGAATTTTTCGAGATGAACCCCCACCCTGTCCAGGAGAGTGAGGTGCATGTTGGCCAGTGGCTTTACCTCCTCGTAGCTGACATGCCGGTTCCCCTTGAGGCCCACCGCCCCGCCGCCCGCAAGGAGAATGGGCAGGTTGGTATGGTCATGCTTGTTGGGATTACCCATTCCACTGCCGAAGAGGATCAGAGACTGGTCGAGGAGCGATCCTTCCCCGTCGACCGTGGCCTGAAGTTTCTGGAGATACTCGGAAAAGAGCGAGACATGGAAGGCATTGATCTTCGCCAGGCGCGCGATCTTGACCGGATCGTTGCCATGATGAGAGAGCGGGTGATGAGGGTCGGGGACCCCGATTTCGGGATAGGTCCGGTTGCTGGTCTCACGCGCGAGCTGGAAGGTAATGACGCGTGTAACGTCTCCCTGGAGGGCGAGCACCTGGAGAGCGAACATGAGCCGGGCATGATCCGCATAGCCAGCCGGCACGCCGACCGGTCGCTCGAGGTCGGGAAGTTCGTGATCCTTGACTCCGGCTTCCGCCCGCTGGATACGCCGTTCCACCTCTCGCACGGAGTCGAGGTAGCCATCCACCCGGCCCCGATCCTGCGCACCCAGCTCCCGTTTCAGCCGGGCCATGTCTTCCTTCACGAAATCGAGCAGGCTCGCCCGGCGCCGCAGGGCGGCGGCCCGCTCCGGCCTGCTGCCACCCTCGCCGAAGAGGCTTTCAAACACCTGCCTGGGATGCGCCTCCGCCGGGAGTGGGGTCGTGGGCGTGGACCAGGACAGGTTGTTCTGGTAGACGCAGGCGTAGCCGTTGTCACACTGACCCACCGTCTCCATGAGATCCATCGCAAGCTCCAGAGATGGCAGCTGGGTTCCCTGACCGATTTCCCGGGCGGCAATCTGGTCTACCGTCGTTCCCAGGTAATAATCCGAACTTTCTGTCAGCTTGGCACGCGCGGCACTCAGGAAGGCCGAGTTCGACGTCGCATGAGACCCTGGATAGGCATTGCGTAGTTCCAGGTTGGAGAAGGCGCTCACCTGGTCACGAACCGGAGCCAGCGAACTGAGGATAGGCGGAAGTGTGTCGAGGGTTTTCCCTTCGGGAGCCCAGCGGCTTTGATCCGCTCCCATGGGCATGTAGACAAACCCGAGTCGGCGAACGGTTCTTGCCGGAGTCCTCGAAGCCGCGGTGGCGGCCGGGATCATGGCATCGAGCAGGGGTAGCGCCATGGTCGCGCCCACACCGCGCAGGACGGTGCGCCGTGGCAAGGCTTTCCTGGTAATGAACATGGTTGCGTGAATTAACTACTCTGCCGCAGTTCTTCTCATCATAAAGGGTTCACTCCCGACAATCCGCAAAATAATCCGGGAAAACCGGTAATCTTCAGCCCCCGCTTCCCGCACGATCCTGCGAATCGCGGGAGCATCGGAGGGCTCCATCCCACGGCCCAGGCCAAAGGTCAGGAGTTTCTCACACAGGGTCCGCACGAAAAGTGCCGGACGCTTCAGGAGCTCTTCTTCCAGCCCGCCAACCCCGGTAAAGGCCCGGCCCCCGGGCAGGAGGCCGCTCGCGTCAATCAACGCCTCTCCTTCCCTCATTCGCCACTGGCCGATGGCGTCGAAATTCTCGAGCGCAAAGCCAATCGGGTCCATGGGTGCATGGCAACCCGCGCAGGAGGCCTCTTCCCGGTGCCTGGCCAGCCGCTGTCGGACGGGCAGGGAGGAATCGACGCGGCCGTCCTCGAGGGCCGGGACGTCGGGAGGAGGCGGAGGCGGAGGCGTCCCGAACAGATTCTCAAGGACCCAGTGTCCCCGCAACACCGGCGAGGTCCGGTTGGCATACGAAGTCACACTCAGGATACTGGCGTGGCGCAGGAGCCCACCGCGCTGGCTTTCCGGCTTGAGGAGCACCTTCCGGAAGCGCTCGCCGTAGACATGGGGAATCCCATAATGCTTGGCAAGGCGCTCGTTTAGAAACGTGTGATCAGCGTGCAGGAGGTCGAGAACACTGCGGTCCTCACGCAGCACACTCTCGAACAGCAACTGCGTCTCTCGTTTCATCGCCTGCCGAAGGTTATCATCAAAGTCCGGGTAGAGACGGCCATCCGGGGTAAAGGTATCGAGGTTGCGCAGGTGAAGCCATTGACTGGCGAAGTTCTCCACGAGGGAGCGCGCCCGCTCATCGGCCAGCATGCGGAGAACCTGCTGTTCCCTCCCCGCCCTGTCCCTCAGCGCCCCCCGGGCGGCCGCCTGCAGTAATTCGTCGTCCGGGATACTGCTCCAGAGAAAGAAGGACAGCCGGGTCGCGAGCTCCAGGTCCGTCAGGGCATAAACGCTCCCCGCGACCTGCTGCCCGGGGTCCCGCTCCACCCGGAACAGAAAACGGGGGCTTACCAAAATCGCGGCCAGGGCCGCCTCCATCCCGCCTTCAAACCCTCCCTCCGCGCTGCCTTCGCGGTAAAACTCCATCGTCCGCGCGAGGTCTTCCGCATTACCGTGGCCCCGGTAGGCAAGGCGTATCAGTTTTCGTAACCGCTCCCGCGCGCCCACCACGTCACGGGGCGCCTCACCACCCAGGAGGCGCCTCCTGCCCGCGGTATCACCGACTTTCCCCGGGGCAAGGGGGCCTTCAATGGAGATCTGGTAGACGGCCGGGGCGCGGCGCGGATGCCGATGCGTGTTGAAGGCCGATTCATACGGCTGACGCAGGGTTTCGGCGAGGTCGGGATGGGGAGAGACAAAAGTCACCCCGAGCCGACGGTCACCCGCCCTGGCCCGGATCCGCGTTGCAAGATGCGCATCGACCCTGGTGTGATCCCTGCGGTCCGCCGGAGGACGGACCTCGAAGGAAGCCGCCACCGCATCATCGAGCAGAACCTGCAGCTCGTGCACACCCCGCAGGCCCTCCACTTTCTCATCACGGTCCCGCATGAGGTGTATCCGGATGGCATACTCTCCGTCCCGCGGGAAGGTATGCGCAATGAGGACACCACCCCGTGTGCCGAGCGGCAGTCCCTCCACGTAGGCATCCTGCGTGCGATCAGGACGCACTCTCACCGTGCGTCCATGCGACGATCTTCCGTTCGCGACAACCCGGCGGCTGATCTTCCGGGCCGCGGTGAGATAGCGATCCAGCAGGCCCGGCGGGAGGTCTCCTACCGTGACGTTATCGAACCCGTGACTGCCCTGGTCGGCGGGCAGCAATCTGCTCACATCCACATCAATTCCCAGAAGGTCTCGAATCGCATTGCCGTATTCCAAGCGCGTGAGCCGCCGCAGGGTCTCCGTGCGACCGGGATCGGGATGGCCCTCCGCATGGCCATCCAGGGCCGAGACCAGAGACTGGGACTGGAGTTCATATTGACCTTCAACCGGGCGCTTGCTTCCCGAGGGAGGCATCATGCGGGCCTGCAACTGCCGCAGCACCTTCTCCCACAGGTCCGTGTGGTCCGCCAGAGGCCGGCTTACGGCAGCTTCGAAGTCAATCCCGCCCTTGTTGCTGACCGAGTCGTGACAATCAAAGCAGTAGGTTTCAAGAAAAGGCTCCCAGTCCTCCGGCTGCGCGCTCACCCCGCTCCCAAAGAGAACCGCGGCGAGAATTCCGGGGGCAGCTGGCCAGCGAAGGGACATTCCGGCGGGAGGCTAGCAGCCCCTCGACCAGGCGACAGGACAATCTCGCCTGAGCCACCACGGCCCAGAAAAGGCAAACACGTGGACCACCGGTCTCTCCCGGGGGAGTAATCGGCCCGGGTTCGCAAATACATCGTGGCGTCTCTCCACTCCCCGGGCTAAAGACGTCCGCCGCATGAGCCGCCCGAGAATTGCTGTCACGATGGGAGACCCCGGCGGGGTCGGTCCCGAGATCTGTCTCGATCTCCTCCAGAATGACCAGGTGAGCGCGGAATGCACCCCTGTCGTCTTTGGTGATGCAAACGTGCTCCGCCACTGCGCGGAAACAGTGGGCAAAGCCGCGCCACCTTCCGTTCTCAAGCCTGCTGAACTTGCAAGCGCCAAGGCTCCTTCCGTTCTCGATCTCGGCATCATCAATCCCGGTGAGTTCAGCCCCGGTACGGTCAACCCGGCCACCGGAGCGGCCACCTACCACTATATTACCGAGGCCATCGATGCCTGTCTGCGAGGTGACGTTGACGCCATTGCGACTTCACCCGCCAACAAGGAAGCCCTGCACAGCGCGGGCATTCCACATCCCGGCCATACCGAGATCCTCGCCGAGCGCACCGGAGCTGACCGGACCTGCATGATGCTCACCTCCGATGTCCTCACCTGCAGCTTTGTCACCGTGCATGTCGGCTACCATGAGGTGCCCGGGCTTCTGACAACCAGGCGTATCCACGAGGTCATCGACCTCACCCGGTGTGCGATGAAACGCCTGCGGGCAGGAGAGCCCCGGCTGGTTGTTTGCGGACTCAACCCCCACGCGGGGGAACGCGGCCTTTTTGGGAATGGCGAAGAGGAACGCATCATCGCACCCGCCATCGAGCAGTCCCGGAGAGAGGGCTGTGACATTGAAGGGCCCCTGCCCCCGGATACCGCATTCCTTCCAGAGCGCCGCGCGAACAGCGATGCCTTCATCTGCATGTACCACGACCAGGGGCACATCCCACTCAAGGCCCTCGCCTTCGACCGTGCCATCAACTGCACGCTCGGCCTGCCCATCGTAAGAACGTCGGTGGACCACGGGACCGCTCTCGACATCGCCTGGCAGGGAAAGGCCAGTTCCCGAAGCCTGGTGGAAGCGGTCACTCTTGCGGGCCGCCTCTGCCGGGCCCCGCACTGAGCACCTTGCCGGCGGAAAAAAGGCGAGACCCGGGACTCCCGGACAAATATCCTCCGCATGCTCCGAATTGTCTGATAGGATCTCTCTGATCCGGACGTAATGGTTTCTGGCGAAACCGCCAGACCCAGCCCCGGACCAATCCAACCCATGAAACTTTCCGCAAGACTATGTCTCATCCTTGCCACCGCGTTTGGCATCGGTTGTCTTCCCGCCCGCACGTGGACGAGCACAGATGGCTCGAAAACCTTTGAGGCCACCTTCAAGTCCTACAACGAGGCTCTCAAGCAGGTGACCGTCACATTGCCCAATGGACGGTCGATCACCTTTTCTATCAACAAGCTTTCGGAGGAAGACAGGGTATTCTTGGCCGAGGAAGCCAGCAAGCTCGCCAAGGCCGGCGCAAACAGGGAAGGCGCCGAACAGTTCGCCCAGAGTGACATCGGCAAGGCCATGAAGAAGATGCAGATTCTGGATGGATCCCGATTTGCCACACACACGTTTGAAGCCGTCCCCGAGTTTTTCATCCTCTACTACTCCGCAAGCTGGTGAGGCGGTTGCGTTGTCGCTGCTCCCCAGTTGGTGGAGTCGTATCAGAAAGATGTCGCTTCCAACCCCAGGGTCGAAATGATCCACCTCAGTCGCGACCAGGATGAAAAGGCCGCCCTGGCATGGGCCAAAAAAGACAAACTCCCCTGGCCGCATATCATGCAGAAGGATACCAAGGATGCCCTCATGACACACTACACCCGCGCGGTTCCCTGCTACGTCCTCATCGACCGGGAAGGCAACAAGCTTGCCGCTGGAAGCGGTGGGGCGGGCAAGAGCGCCGTGTGGTCCAAGCTCAAGGAGCTCAAATAGGATCGGCTTCTTCATTGGTCGCCGGCAGGAATTCCAGCCGCCTGCCAGACCGTTCCGGGACAGCCCTCGGGCACTGTGTCCCCGTCCCGCTCACGGCCGAAGTGCTGCAGGAAGAGAGGCTGCCCTGTCAGCCTGGCTGCGCGAACCTGCACCACAAGCGGCCAAGCGGCCCTCCGCAGGCCCTGCCCGCAGCAATGTCTTTCCAATCATCTCAACCCTGCCAGAATCAACCATCATGCGACCTGCCACTCCCTCTTCCCGGTTCCGTCTCCTTCTCATGGCCGGCACCCTCGCCGGGTTTTGCGCCCCCGCCCTCGCCGACTGGCCGCAATGGCGCGGCCCCAACCGCGATGGACTCTCAACCGAGACCGGCCTGCTCAAGGAGTGGCCGGAGGATGGCCCCCCCCTGGCATGGAAAGTCCGGAATACCGGTGGCGGATTCTCCAGCATCGCGATTTGCGACGGGCTGATCTATACGCTGGGCGACCTCGCCGATGGCTGCCATGTGATCGCCCTCAAGGAGGCGGATGGCTCGCCGGCGTGGAAAACCAAGGTCGGCCCCTCCGGAGGACACGCTGGATATCCCGGTCCCCGCAGCACTCCCACCGTGGACGGGGGCCAGGTCTTCGCCCTCGACCAACACGGCACGGTCGCCTGCCTCGATGCAAAAAACGGCGAAAAGATCTGGTCAGTCAATCTCCCGGATGGCTTCGGGGGAAAAATGATGTCCGGCTGGCGCTGGAGTGAATCCATTCTCGTGGATGGAGAATCCGTCATCTGCACCCCCGGAGGCGACAAGGGAACCGTCGTCGCCCTCAGCCGAAAAACCGGAAAGACCCTCTGGCAAACCAGCGAGTGGACCGACCCTGCCGGCTACTCGTCCGTCATCATCACGACCCTCAATGACGTTCGCCAGTATGTTCAACTTACCGGAAAAAGCGTGGCGGGAATCGATCCGAAATCGGGCAAGGTCCTCTGGCAGGCCGAGCGCCCCGGCAAGACCGCAGTCATCACCACACCGGTGATCCGGGACAACATCGTCTGGGTGACCTCTTCCTACGGGGTCGGGTGCAATGCCTTCCGGGTGGAGCGAAAGGGTGAGAAGTGGACAACCGAGGAGATCTACGCGAGCCGCAAGTTTGCCAACCACCACGGTGGCGTGATCGAATTGAAGGGGCACATCTACGGATCGAGCGGCGGGACCTTCGCGTGCATGGACATCAAGAGTGGTGAGCTTCTCTACCGCTCCCGCAGTGCGGGAAAGGGTGCGACCATCTACGCTGACGGCCACTTCTACCTGCGAAGTGAAAATGGACCGGTGGCCCTGATCGAAGCCTCCTCCGAGAAACTGAAGGAGGTGAGTCAGTTCGAGCAACCCGAACGCAGTGACAAGAAAGCCTGGCCCCACCCCGTCATCGCCAACGGCAAGCTCTACCTCCGCGATCAGGACCTTCTCCTCTGCTACGACATCAAAGCCAGATAAAGGGAGCCCGGGCCTCTCAGGGCACATCATCGGCCCGCCCGTCCCCATCCTCGTCGCGCACGCCCGACAACGGGTGACCCGCCACCGCCTTCCAGGCGATCTCACGGAACACACGGTCGAGCTTTCCCCCGGGAAACTGCCCCGACCCTCCGAAATCGATCCTGTCACTGATCAACGCGGGCGAACGCCGGTAAAGCGTGGCATAGAAAACGTAGCCTTCCAGGCGGTCGAGGCCGGGACCCAGGTGGCCCAGCCTGTCACTCCAGAGCGACCGCTTCTTCCCTCCGATCGACCGGTTGATTCCCTCGATGCCCGGCAACTCTCCCCGGTGGTAGTACTGTGCCGCCAGGACCATGGCATCACAGGTTGGCAAAATGAAGACCCTGCCCGGGAAGTCCTTGTTCAGGGTGTCTGCAATCCTGCAGTAGGCCTCGTGCTTTTCCCTGCCCAGCCTGGTGATCACTGCAGCCGTAAGCTGGTCCTCTGATGCCGGGACCTCATCCAACTGTTCCACCTGCGGCCACGCATCAGAGAGGTAGAACTTCATCTCCGGATTGTATTTCAGACAGAACTCAATCCAGCACCGGTAGTATTCCGGGCGATCCAGAAAATAGGGTCCCCACATCATGGCTTCCCACTCCGCATTGGCGATGGAGGCCAGCAACTTGGGATTGGGTTTTCCTTCAAACTGGAAAATCCCGTTTTCCTGCTCCCACTTGAAGCGCGCGCTTCCGGTCATGCCCCCACCGAGATGGAGATGCAGCGGCTGACGAAAGCCCGCCGCCTCGCAGATCTTTGGCAGGACCTTGTAGCCGGGGGCCATGAAGCTATGGCCTGTTCCCACAATGCGCATGGCCCCATCAGCGGGTCGGGGAAAGGACGTCAGAGGATTACGACCAGGCCCGAGAACCTTTGCATAGATTTCCTTGATTCGCTCGGGAGACTGGTAACACACCGCATCCTCGGGAAACCTGTCTTCCCGCCACCCGGGATGGACTTCGAATGTCCGGGGAGGCCCGCGCCGCCCCTGCCTCCCGCCACCCTGCAGCTTCGCCCGGTAGGCCGCCGCTTCCTCCACCGTGAGAACTCCGTCCCCATCGGAATCCGCCTTCGGATACTGCTTCAGCCAGCGGGCCAGCTGGTCCTTGGAGGGATTCGCGAGCGCTGCTCCCCCGAGCGCGAGGAGCAGGAGCATGGAAACGGCGGGCAAGGGGACCGAGGCACGCATGAGCCCTCATGCTTCACCTCTCACACCCGCCGTCCATCCAATTCTGGCGGGGAAGCGACCCTTTTGGGTTGCGGGCCGGAGCCTGCTGTGATCAACGGGACCAGTCCCGCCCGGATGCAAGTAACCCGCCCCCGGATTCCCTGATATGCCACACCACTTTGATTTTCTCGTTCTCGGCGGCGGCAGCGCCGGCTACGCCTCGGCCCGCACAGCCCGGGAATTCTGCGATCGCGTAGCAATAGTGGATGGTTCCGGCGAACTGGGCGGCCTCTGCATCCTTCAGGGGTGCATGCCCTCCAAGACCCTGATCTACTCCACCGAGGTCCTTCACCTCGCGCGGCAGGGTGAGAAATTCGGTCTCCGCATTCCCCGGGCCGAAATCGACATGGACGCCCTGCAGGCCCGCAAGCGCCACTGGGTTGCCGACTTCGCCGACTACCGCCGGGAGCAACTGGAGAGCGATCGCTTCACTCTCTACCGCCAGCACGGAAGATTCATCGGGCCGCAGGAGATTGAACTGGAGGATGGGACCAGGATTCAGGCGGACCGAATCATGGTGGCCACCGGATCAGTGGTAAACTCTCCCCCCTTGCCGGGCTTGGCGGATGTTCCGGCATGGACCAGTGACGATATCCTCGGCCTCGAGAGCGTGCCTGAGAGCGTTCTCGTGCTGGGAGGAGGAATCATCGCCTCCGAACTTGGCCAGTTCCTCGCCCGTGCCGGATCGCGCGTCACTCTCATCCAGCGTGGCGATCACATCCTGCGGGAAGCAGGCGAACCTGCGGCCCGGGTCGTCGAAGAGACCTTCCGCAACGAGGGCATGGAGGTATTTACCGGAACCGGGATTCAAGGCGTCGAGGAAACGCCCCGGGGCATCCGGGTTGCTTTTTCGCACGAGGGGAACACGGTGGTCAGGGAAGCGGCCCATCTCCTCAACGCCCTCGGCCGACGCCCAAACACCAGCAGCCTCAACCTGTCTGCAGCAGGCCTCGAAACCGGATCCCGGGGCCACTTGCTCCACAATGGCTGGCAGCAGACCAACCAGCCCGGCATCTACACCGGGGGAGACTGCGCAGGCCCGGTTGAACTCGTGCACATCGCCATCCGTCAGGGGGAAACCGCCGCCCGCCACGCCTTCGGTCAAAACCCGTCACCCCTGCGCTACGATGCGCTCATGACCGTCGTCTTCACGGACCCTCAGGTTGCCTGGGTCGGCCTGCGCGAGGACGAAGCGCTTGCCAGGAACCTCGACCCTCTGGTCGAGGAGTATCCCTTCGCGGATCATGGCAAGTCGCTTCTGATGGAGGCTCCGCGAGGCTACGTGAAGGTCATCGCCGACCGCGCAAGTGGAAAAATCGTCGGCGCTGAATGCGTGGGCAAGGACGCTTCCGAACTCATTCACGCGCTCACTGTCCCAGTCGCCCACGGCCTGACACCCGCCCAATGCATGGAAGCGGACTGGTATCATCCCACTCTTGCCGAAATCTGGACCTATCCCCTGGAGGACCTCGCCGAGGCACTGGCCACCGGATAAAACCGGCAACGGCCCCACTCCCTCCCCGATCATTTGGTTACAGGCGCGGCATGTGCGCGGGGGTGACAATCAGCTCGGGAACAACAGCCCGCCGGGGCAGGCGCGCCACCGCGAGAACCATCTGGGCGATGTCTTCGGGATGAACCATCCGGGAACGCTTCTCCTCGGGTGGCGGCACTGGTCGGTCATCGAGAATGGGCGTGTTGGTCTCACCCGGAATCACATTGGTCACTCGCACGCCATCGGGAAGGGCCTCCATGTTGGCAAAGACCCCGAGGCTGTTCTGTCCGCTCTTGGCGGCGGAGTAGGGCACTCCCGCAAGGTCTACGGATTGGCTTCCCGCCAGGGAGGTCACATTGAAGATGAGCCCATCGCCCCGCTTACGCATGCCGGGAAGAAAGGCCTGCATCACGTTGTACGCCCCGGTCAGGTTGACCTCTACGACACGATCCCAGCTCGCCGGGTCGAAGTCCTCCCACGTCCGCCTGGGAATGTTGATCCCTGCGGAAAACACGAGGATGTCCACCTGACCCACTACTTTCTCGAACCACGCGAGGAGGGTTGCGATCTGTTCACGATCCACCACGTCACAGCGATGGGCGCGCATTCCCGTCCCGGCAACGGCGGCCTCAAGAACCTCCTCCCGGCGGCCGGCCACGGCCACCTGGTAGCCGGCCTTCTCAAAGGCCCGGGCAATGCCCAGTCCAATTCCTGTCCCGCCCCCCACCACGAGGACATTCCGGTATTCTGGTTGTTCGCTCATGCGTTCTTTCATCCGAGGGAAGCTCACGCCCCTTGTCAACCCACCACTCAAACGATGCCCGCTTCAGGACGCGACAAGTTCCTTGATCACCGCGCCCCCGGTCTGCGAGAGCTGCTTGAAGCGGCCCCCATGGAAGTAGGTAAGCTTGTTATCGTCCAGGCCAAGAAGATGCAGGATGGAACAATGGATGTCGCGGATGGGATGGACCACCTCGACCGCTTCCAGTCCGATCTCGTCCGTGGCGCCGATGACCTTTCCGGCCGGCACCCCCCCTCCCGCAAACCACATGCTCATTCCCTTCGCATTGTGATCACGGCCACCATTCTGCCTGCCACGGTGGGCCTGGTTGTCGGGAGACCGGCCAAATTCGCCACACCAGATGATGAGCGTTTCCCTGAGCAGGTCCCGGTCCCTCAGGTCCCGGATCAATCCTGCTATCGGCTTGTCCACCGAGCGGATCAGGTTCCCGTGATTGTTGACGAGGTCATCGTGTGAATCCCAGCCCACCGAATAGGCCTGCACGAAGCGCACGCCCTTCTCCACCAGCCGTCGCGCCAGCAGGCAACGACGCCCAAAGGCATCGGTATGCTTCTCCCCGATCCCGTAGAGCCTGCGCACCTGCTCGGGCTCCCCGCCCAGGTCAATAAGCCCCGGCACCTCCGTCTGCATCCGGAATGCCAGCTCGTAGTTGTGCAGGCGCGCCTCGAGAACCTCGTGATCGGGATGACGCTCCCGGTGGGACTTCTCCAGGTCAGAGAGAAGGTCGAGGTTCCTGCGTTCCATCCTGCGGGTCATATGCTGCGGAGGGTGAAGATCGAGGATGGGAGAACCCTTGGCCCGCAAGGGCGTTCCCTGGAGCTCAGCCGGTAGAAATCCGTTGGACCAGTTCGCAGGGCCCGCCTGGGGATAGTAGACATCGGGCAAGACCACGAAGGCGGGCAGGTTCTGATTGCCCGCTCCCAACCCATGGGTAACCCACGAACCCACTGCCGGATCACCTCCAAAGCGGTTACCGGTGTTCATGTGCAGGTTCGCGGTCGGGTGATTGATGGACTCCGCCTGGCCACCACGATAAATGCACAATTCGTCCGCTACCCCGGCAAGGTGCTCGAATCGATCGCAGATCCAGTGACCCGCCTGTCCCGCCTGCCGGAACCCAAAGGGACTCTTTACGTAACGGCGCTTCCCACTCGCCATGGCAGAGAGGAGGCGCCCCTTGCGCTGGAAGAACTGGCCGTCCAGCTCGGCCAGCCTGGGCTTGGGATCAAAGGTATCGATATGGCTCGGCCCGCCTTCCATGTAGAGAAAGATACAGTTCTTGGCACGGGCCACGTGGTGTGGCCCCGCCCCACCCGGCCGCTTCTGCTCTCCTCTTTGCCCGCCATGGAGAAGGGAGTTCAGGGCCACCGTGCCCATGGTCGCCCCCAGTCCATACAGAACGTTGCGACGATTCGTGAAAGGCAGCTCAATAGACATAGAGAAACTCGCTTGAGTTGAAGAGTACGAGGCAGAGGTCCGCCAGCGCCCTCGTGGCTTCATCCACCTGCCAGGGGCGCAAATCATCCTCATAGTTTTCCAGCGTCTTCAGCTGGTAGGTTTTTTTCACCAGCTCCCCGGTCTTCTCGATGACATCCTCGATTTCAACGGAGGTGGGAACCGGCCGCTTCTCCAGCGCGTGGTCGCGGTGCAGCGCGGTCATCTCTGTCAGGTGCCGGACGGACCGCACTCGTTCCGCCTCTCCGGGAGGGCGCCCATAGATCGCCACGAAAGTTCGCTCAACGAGTTGCTCGATGCTTCCGCCCTGTCTACGCAGGCGGTCTGCAAGGGCCAGCGCCTGCTCGTGCGCCAGCTCTCCATGCCAGAGAGTGAAGACCTGCGGGGTCACCGTCGTCTCGGCCCGGCCGTCGCAGGAGAGTTCGGCCAGCGGACGGTTGAACGCCTCCATGAAGGGATGACCGAGATTACGGAGACGGGCAGCGTATACTGAGCGCCGATTGCGTTCGGCCAGTAGCGGGGAGGGTTCATACAGCGGGGCGATCGTGCCCATCAGGCGTCGCGGCTGGAAGGCCACCTCCCAATTGATCTCAGCCCGGAAACTCGGCCCACCAACCTTCTTGTTGAGCTGCCCCGAGATCGCCAGCATGCTGTCTCGGATTTCTTCCGCGCTCAGGCGCCGGACTGGAAAGTGACTCAGGAGCCGGTTATCCGGATCGAGCTTGTTCACGAGCACCCGGTCGAGCGCGGTGCTGCTTCGCTGATAGGCTGGGCTCGTCATGATGAGGCGGTGCAGCTTCTTCACCGACCAGCCATTCTCGATGAACCACAAAGCCAGCCAGTCGAGCAGCTCCGGATGGCTGGGATTCGCGCCCATCCGACCGAAGTCGTTGGCTGTGGCTACGAGGCCCCGTCCAAAGTGCATTTGCCAGACACGATTCACCATCACGCGGGCGGTGAGGGGATTGCGGGCATCAGCGACCCATTCGGCCAGGGCCGCCCGGCGCCCCCGCGGCGAGATCTCGAAACGGTGGGAAGCCGTGCTCGCCAGCACGCTGAGCGCGCCGGGCTTCACCTCTTCCCCGGGATTCTCCAGGGCACCACCCTGCAGGATCTGGATCGGCTGCGGCGGGCGGGCAGCCACGTGATACGTTCCCCCGCTCTTCCCCACCTTTCCTCCGTGGGTCGTTCCTGCAAACAGGGCCTGCATCGCATAATAGTCGCGGGTGGGAACTGGATCGAACTTGTGATCATGGCACTTCGCGCAGCGCAGCTGCTGGGCGAGGAAGGTGACTCCCACACTGTTGGTCACATCGTCCAGCCAGAGCTGCCGCGTCACCGCCGCTACGCTCATGGCGGTCTGCTCCCAAGGGCCCATCCAGAGGTAGGCGAGGGCCTCCTGCCCAGCCAGCTCCAGCTGGTCCCCCGCAATCTGTTCCCTGACAAACTGGTCGTAGGCCCTGTCCGCATTGAAGGCCCGGATCACATAGCTCCGGTAGGTGTGCGCCCCGGGGCGGAACTCATCACGCGCAAATCCATCGCTGTCTGCATAACGCACCACATCAAGCCAATGCTGCGCCATGCGCTCTCCATAGTGCACACTTGCCAACAGCTCATCGATCAGGTGGGAGAACGCTTCCGCCCTCTGGTCCTTGAGAAACTCGGCCACACGCTCAGGCGCCGGCGGCAACCCGGTCAGGCCATAGACCGCCCGGCGCATCAACGCATGCCGGGAGGCCTGCCCCGCGGCCGGCAACTTCTGCGCCCGCATCTCCGCCACGAGAAACGCCTCTACCGGGTGCTTGGCCTCCGGGGGCACGCTCACCTTCTGAGGCGGTTGAAAGGCCCACAGGTCCTCGGCCGCATAACGGCGGTTCGTCCAGTCAGCATCCAGACCCCCGCTGGTAGGCACCCGCACGCGCCCAGCGGCATCCGGCGCGGCCCACTCCGCATTCTGGACCGTCACCGCTGCGGGGCGGGCAGGCCATTCCGCTCCCGCCCTGATCCATTTTTCCACCAGAGCAATCTCACCCGGTGTCAGACGGTCGTTCTCCTTCGGCGGCATCTCGAGATCCTCCCCAGACCACCGGATCGCCGCAACGAGAGGACTTTGCCCGGGATGACCGGGAACCACCGCGGCATCCCCGGATTCTCCACCCGCCAGCAGTCCGCGGCGCGTCCGCATGTCGTATCCCCCCTTCAGCTTCCCAACATCTCTCCCATGGCAGGACAGGCACTTTTCGGAGAAGAGCGCGCGAACCTTCTCGGCCTCGCCGTCCTCCGATTCCTCCCCAGCGCACGCGCCGCCCTCCACGAGAATGAGGAAAACAAGAGGTGCGGCTGCTAGTTGACTTCTACTCAGGCGCATGGTTCCGCGCGATTGTAGCTCACAGGCTGGGGCACGCGATGGCGAAAATCCGCCCCCGGGGGCAGCCCCCCCTCTCCCGGGTTCGCAATGGATTTCACGGTGAAAAGCGGGTTGCCACAATTTAGGCTCGCTCGCGAACGCTACCGCAAGCGACACTCCGCCTCCGGGCCGAGTGTCCCTCCACTCTCTGTTCGCTGACAAACCCATGACCCCCCCCTGTCCGCCGACTTCCCTGGCCAGCCTTCTTCTGGCTCTCTTTGTGGCAACCCTTCCAGTGACCGCGGAGCCACGCATTTCCGAGTTCATGGCGAGCAATGACGGCGTCCTCGCGGATGAGGATGGGGACTTCCCCGACTGGATCGAAATCCACAATCCAGACCCCTCCCCTCTCCAGCTCGCGGGATACGCCCTCACCGATGATCCCGACGATCTGCAGAAGTGGATCCTCCCTGCCGGGGTGTCCCTTGCGGGGGATGGCTACCTCCTCGTCTTTGCCTCAGGCAAGGACCGCACCGCGGCCGAGAGCGAGCTGCACACCAGCTTCCAGCTCGATGCCAGCGGTGATTACCTTGCCCTGGTCTCACCGGATCGCAGGACCATCCTCACCGAGTTTGGATCACAGGACCGGGAGTTTCCAAGACAACGGGCCGACATTTCGTACGGACTCGGCGAGAGGGCTCGGGAAACCGTCCTCCTCCCTGCGAACGCTCCACTCCGATACCTCGTTCCGACCGGCGCCGGGGATCTCGCTCCGGACTGGACAGGCACGTCCCTGGACGACGAATCGTGGATCCCGGGCAGCTTTGGTCTTGGATTCGATCTGGACGGTGGAACAACCGTCAATCTTCCGCTCAATCACTGGCCGTTCGACGATGGATTTGGAACGGTTGCCCGTGACACGTCGGGGAGCTTCCCAGGCTCGCTGGTGGGAACCGGGGATGACTCGACCTACTGGGATACGGATGCCCCCGCGGTGGCAGGAGGGCCGGAATCCTCCCTGCGCTTCGACGGAACCAGCAACTACGTGCAGACCACCTTCCCTGGAATTGGAGGCTCGGCCTCCCGCTCGATCGTGTTCTGGATCAGGACGACCGATACCTCCAACCACGGCATCGTGTCCTGGGGCGACAGCGCCAGCAACTCCCGGAAGTATCATGTGCGCATCAACAATTCCGCAAACAATGGGACATTGGGCGCCATTCGTTGTGAAGTTCAGGGCGGCTACACGATCGGCTCGACTATTCTCACAGACAACGAGTGGCACCACGTGGCGATTGTCTACGGGCAGGACGCAACCTCGACTACGTCCGACATCCTTTTCTACATTGACGGACAACTTGATCCCAAGAGCGGGACCGCCGATCTTGCCATCAACACGGACATCAGCGGCCCGAACGCGGCAGACCTCGTGATCGGTCGCCGTGTGCAGGGAGCACCGGCTTACTTCACCGGCAAACTTGCCGACGTGGCTCTCTACGACGTCGCCCTCGACGCGAGGGAGATCGCCCAGCTCGCCGACGGCACGGCCAGACCGGGCAAACCCGTTGGTTTCCGCCCCTTCCTCGCCACCGATCTCGGGAGTAAGATGTCCGAGGCCAATCCCTCCGCCTTCGTCCGAGCGACCTTCGACCTGCCTGCCGACCACGGCCTTGACCAACTGCGCCTCTTCATGCGCTACGACGACGGAGCCAGCGCCTTCCTGAATGGCATCGAGATCATGCGCGACAATCTGCCTGCAGACGACTCCTGGGACGCAACCGCGCTTGCCGAGCGCCCGGACCGCGAGGCGGTGGAAGTCGCGGAATTCAGTGCCTCCATGGCGGTCCCCGGATTGCGAGCTACCGGTAACGTCCTCGCCCTGCACGGGGCAAAAGTCACCACCGGTGACCGCAACTTTCTTCTCCAGGCCGAGCTGACAGGCACCGACCTCGGGCGGTCTTCGACCGGCTATTTTCTCGAGCCGACCCCGGGAAAACCCAATTCCGGAGAACCGGATGCCGAGGCCTTCGTTGCCGACACCAAGTTTAATCCCAACCGCGGGTTCTATGATCGCCCCTTCCCTCTCGAGATCACCACCGCAACCCCTGGAGCATCGATCTACTACACGCTCAACGGAAGCGAACCATCTCCGTCCAACGGCACGCTCTACACCGGACCGCTCACCATCCGAAAGACCGAGACTGTCCGGGCGGTGGCCTACAGGGACGGACAACAGCCCACCAATATCGATACCCATACCTACATTTTCCGCGGCCAAATCCTGAGCCAGGGCCCCCGGCCGCCCGGATTTCCTTCAACATGGGGTACTCGCACGCCAGACTATGAGATGGACCCCTCCCTGATTGGCCCAGTCTATTCCCGGGAGGAAGTCTCGGACTCCCTGCGTTCCCTCCCCTCCATCTCGGTGGTCATGAATGTTGATGACCTCTTCGATGGGGACAACGGCTTCTACGCCAATTCAGACCAACGGGGCGATCAATGGGAAAGGGCCTGCTCCTACGAGTTCTTTGATTTTCCCAACGGGGCCCAGATCCAGCTCAACGGCGGGATCCGCGCCGTCGGCCGTGCCAGCCGCAGCGCCAACCGGGGAAAGCATAATCTCCGGGCCGTCTTCCGCTCCGAATACGGCCCGACCAAGCTGCGCTTCCCACTCTTCCCCGACACGGAGGTCACCGAGTTCAATTCCCTGATCCTGCGCGGAGGAAATGGCGATTCCTGGCTCAATCCGGGAGTTGTGGAACGGGCCCAGTACATCCGCGACCAGTGGCACCGCGACGCCCAGCGGGAAACCGGCCAGCCCTTCCAGCACCAGATCTATGCCCACCTCTACCTGAACGGACTCTACTGGGGCATGTACCACATCTTCGAGCGCTTCGAAGACGACATGCTGGCCGCACATTATGGCGGACGGGAAGAAGACTGGGATGCCATCAAGGATGCTGGCAGCATCAGTGTGCTTGAGGTCGTGAACGGGGACCTGGGAGCGTGGAATCGCACCCTTGCGATCACAAGGCGCAACATGAGTGATCCCCGCAGCTACGCCAACGCCCTGACCTTCATCAACCCTGATACCTGGATCGACTACTTCCTCACGAATTTCTACTCTGGCAACACGGACTGGGACCAGTCCAACTGGAGGGCCGGACGCCGACGCGATATCCGCGACGCAAAGTGGATGCTCTTCGCCTGGGACTCTGAGCGCACCGACCTCAATGCCACTCAGGGAACCAACTCCGCATCCAACGACTCCACGGGGAAGAACGTCGCGAACTTTCCCTCCAGCGTGCACCACCGCCTCGCGGCAAATGAAGAGTATCGCCTCAGGTTCGCCGACCGCGTGCGCCTCCACTGTTTCAATGGCGGGACCTTTACCCCGGAGGGCGCCGAACGTCTCTGGACCGCCCGTGCCGACGAGATTTACGAACCGTTGATCGCGGAAGCCGCCCGCTGGGGCGACCGCCACCGCACTCCCGCCGCCCGCCGCGAAACGCACTGGGCGGACATGCTCGAACGCATGCGGACCGAATTTTTTCCGAGGCGCACGGACATTCTACTGAGCCAGTTACGCAGCCGTGGTCTCTACCCGATGGTCGACCCTGCCGATTTCATTCCCCACGGCGGGCCCTTCACGACAACCACCCCAATCACTCTGAACGCTCCCGGCGGGGGGGACATCTACTATACCACGGACGGGAGCGACCCGCGGCGACCCACCACTGCCGGAGCGACGAACGTTCTCCTGCCCGAGGGGTCTCCCGCCCGCGCGTTCCTGCCACGGGATGATTCCCTCGGCCTCGACTGGACCGGGGCTGAATATGACGACAGCAACTGGCTGAGCGGTGCCAGCGGGATTGGATTCGAGCTTGATAGCGGATTTGAAGGCCTGTTCGGGATTGATCTCCGCAACATGTACGAAACAGCCGGCACCGCATATGCCCGCTGGAAGTTCGAGATTGCGGACCAAGCCGAATTGAACGCAATCACCTCGTTGATCCTCAGGGCCCGCTACGACGACGGCTTCGTCGCCTACCTGAACGGGACGAGAGCCACCTCGGCAAATGCTCCCACTGCACCCTCCTGGAATTCTCCCGCCTCCGCCGCCCATCCAGACGGCGCCGCCCGCGAGCTCAACGAATTCGATCTCTCCGCGGTGGCCGACCACCTCCGCCTCGGCACCAATGTCCTGGCCGTACACTGCTTCAATCGGGAACCGGGAAGCAATGACCTCCTCTTCGTCCCGGAGCTGGTTGCCGCCACGGGAACCATCGCCTCCGGCATCTCCCCGGCCGCCCAGCTCTACCAGGGACTACCCCTCTCCCTGGATACGAGCACGCGAGTCCGGGCACGGGTCCTCGAAAACGGCACCTGGTCCGCACTCACCAGCGCCCTGTTCACCCTGGGCACGCCAGCAGCGCCCGGTGACCTCGCCATCACCGAAATCAACTACCACCCCGTGGCAGACGCTCCCACCGAATTTATCGAGCTGATGAATGTCTCGGATGAACTGCTCGACCTGACCGGAGTGGCCTTCTCCAACGGAATCGATTTCACCTTTCCCGAGGCCACCCTTCTCAAACCGGGCGACCGCATACTGGTCGTGCAGGATCTCACTGCTTTTGAGATCGCCTACGGCCTTGACCTCCCGATTGCGGGTGCCTTCGAAAATGAAACCCGCCTCGCGAATGCCGGGGAACGCCTCACCCTCCGCGCTCGTGATGACACTGCCCTTATTGATTTCCGTTTCCGGGACCTGCACCCGTGGCCCGTGGCTCCGGACGGCAACGGACGAAGTCTCGTCCTTATCGAGCCGCGCAACTCCATGCCCACCAACCCGCTCCACTGGCGTTCCAGTCTGCACCCGGGCGGATCCCCCGGCGATACGGATACCATTTTTTTTCCGGGTGGAGAAGAGCGGGCCCTCCTGGACTATGCTCTCGCCGGGCAGCAGGCACCTCGCGTGGTGGTGGAGGCGGGCGTACCCGTTCTAACTTTCCGGGTGCACACCGCCGCCGATCAGGCTGCGGTCTGGATCGACTACTCTTCGGACCTCCGGGACTGGAATCCCGCCAGGGAGGCGGACTTTCTCTCCCGGGTGGACTATCCGGACGGAACCTCTCTCTACCGCTTCGCAATGCCTGCAAGCCAACCGCTCGGGGATCACTTCGCCCGGCTCCGCGTGGATCGGCGATAGACCACCGTGACAAACCCACCACGAATAGATCGTAAACCCCGTATCCCTGCCACGTTTCCTCACCCATGAAGACCAAAGTTCTTTCCCGTATCCTGCCCCTCGCCCTCCTCTCCGCAACCGCGACCATTTTCACGACCCTCACCGCGCCGGCAGGGAAAACCGCACCCAATACCCTGAGTGCCGATGAAAAGGCTGCGGGCTGGAAGCTCCTTTTTGACGGCAACACCGCTGCTTCCTGGCGAAGCTTCGGCAAGCCAACCTTCCCGGAAAGCGGGTGGAACGTGCACAACGGCTGGCTCGTCAAGAAGGGAGGCCAGAAGCCTGGCAACCTCGTCTCTCGGAACACTTACACCGACTACGAGTTTTCCTGGGAATGGCGGATGACGCAGGGAGGCAATAATGGTGTGAAATACTTCGTTGACGAGGAACGAGGCAATCTCGGTCACGAATACCAGATGCTCTCCAATCCGGGTGGAAAGATAAATAAGAGCGCCACGGCAGGATTTTACGCCGTCCTCGCCCCGCGTCACCTGCCTCCGATCAATGTCGCACCCGCGTCTAACCATTCCCGCATCAGGGTGCAGGGGAACGAGGTCAAGCACTGGCTGAACGGCAAGCTCGTTCTCGAATATACTTTGGGGAGTCCAGAGGTTCTGGACAATGTGGCTACGAGCAAGTTCAAGAACGTGTCCGCGTTTGGCAAAAAGCTGACCGGGCGCCTGATGCTCACCGACCACGGTAGTGAATGTGCCTTCCGGAACCTCAAGATCCGCAGGCTGCCTGTGCCCGGCAAGGCGGAGTAAACACAACCCTCCCGCAAGGAATCGCTTCGGCCCGATTGAGCGCGCCGTGAATTGCCCTCCTTCCCGGGCGCTCCCGAGGCCCCGGCCCTCTCGAGGCCCGTCCGAGTGTCTCCGCTGCAAGGTAGTCTCCGTATTCCCTTGGAACTACACCTTCACAACGTTCTCGGTCACTAACATCGAGCGTCGAACGCCCTTGTGCATGAAAACATGGCATCCGCGGTAAAGCTAACCGCAAGAGGCCGCCTCCCCCGCACTTCCCTGACAAGGCCCCGGCACCCTCTGAACCGGGTTAATCAGGAAACGTCCAAGTTATACCCATTTTAACCAATTTTGAGGGTGTATCCTTGACCCCATCCCTACAAACGTCAGGCTCACCGGGATTGTCCGCGGGCGGATTCCCTCGCCGGCAGATCGTCTTGCCCGTAAAGCCCACCTTAAACGCCTGATGAAAACCCTGTGTCTCCGGGCACTGGCCCTGCCAGTGACCGCTACCCTTGTCGCCAGCTCGCAGCCTCTTCGCGCTCAACTCGCCGCCTCCGGCACTGCCGGCGACCGAGCCGTCTACACCCTTGGAGCGGGCGCGACCCTGGCCACCGGTTTGGGAACGAGCGTTCTTCATGCTTTTGACACCGTGACGGTAGAGGATGATGCGGACAGCTTCGAGTTGAAGCTCAACTTTGCATCCCCCGGTCAGCCAGATCCTCGAGGTAGTGTGAGCCTGACGGCTGGCCACCATCTCGTCATCTACGGCACCCGCTACATCAATGAGGCCGGGGGCGCCCGGGCCGGGCTCGATAACACCATCGTGATTGGCCCAGAAGGCAATGGGGACGAGATCCCGTATGGCGCTGCTTCCAGTTTCTCCCGGGATGGATCCAACAACAACAACTTCGTGAGGGGCGGAACCATCATTGAGGCCGCCCAGGGAGACGTCTTGAACATCCGGTCCACGCGGGTCGACAACCACCCCCAGACCATCATCCAGCAGGACGCTGACCTCCAGCTCATCAAGCTCGACGATTCTCTCAGCTTCCTTCGCCTCAGTGCCAGCAGCGACGTCAACAACCTGATGAGCAACAGTTCAGCAGGCCCGGCAGCCATCAGCTACGACGTGCAGGACGAGGTGGACGCCGGGTTCACCCACGCCGCCGGATCGAGCGAGATCACCCTCGAGGAAGCCGGAAGCTACCTCGTCTTCGCAAACAGCGGCTTCCGGATCAGCGGAGGCAACCGCCATCGCCAGGCCATCACCCAGCGACTCACCCTCGATGGCACCCCGGTCGAAGACACCTCCACGGTCGTCTATGTCCGCTATTCCGCATCCGGCGACGGCGTGGGGGGATTGATGGTCACCGGGGCAGCCTCCCTCGGTACCATCATCGAGACCGATGCCGCCAACAGGGTTCTCGAGGTCGAGGTGGAGCGCGACAATGATCCCGCCACTACCAATACCGCGGTGGCCCTCGAGGCATCCCTCACCGGTCTCACCATCCTGAAGCTGCCCGGCTACGGGGAATACCTCCGTCTCTCCGGTCCTTCCCAGGAAATCAGCGCCGCCCAGGGCAATCCCGAGACACCCCTTGCGCTCTCGGAGGTCTCCCCGGTTTCCAATGCCTCCTTCTCCTACGATGCCGGCACCAGCAGTTCCCAGGTGATCGCCAACAAGGACGGTGACTACCTGTTCCTCGCCTCTCACTACCTTGATGACTTTGACACCCCTCCGGGGGAGGCCCGCACCATTACGCGGCAGGGATTCCAGACCATCCCAAACGGGGGGACTGCCGGTAAGATCTCCTACGGGCATGGCGGAGCCTACAACCGGGACCGGACCGCCGGAAACGGCGGCGACCGGGCCCGTGATTCCGGGGACTGGGCCGGCGCCATCCTGCCCCTCGCTGCAGGTGATGCGGTGGAGACCACCACGGCCCGCTACGGACTCAGCAATTCCCTGATTGCAAACTCGGTTGGCCTGCAGGCCCTCAATATCGGAAGCATCTCCTCAGCACCCACCGACCCGGTCGTGGAAGTCAACCTCCCCCTCAATCAGGTCGTGAACTCAACGAGCACCATCACCTCGGCCTCAAACCTGCGGACCACCCACGTCAGTGACGGCGCAGCCGCCCTTGTCTACACCGTGGACACCGCCCCGGCCGCTGGAACGCTTTCTCTTTCCGGCACGGCCCTCGGAGCAGGCGACACCTTCACCCAGGACGATGTTGACAATGATCTTCTCACCTTCGCTGCCGGCGCCACCGCCGCGACTGGAGGGTTTGGTTTCACCGTCCGGGACTCTGCCGGCAACGCTGTTTCGGGATCCTTCGTGGTCAACGTAGGTGCAGCCACCGCCCTCATTGCCGACGCAGGTTCCACCGACGAGAACACCAATGCCACCGAGGCCGATCTCAGCCCGGCTGCGGCCAATCTCCTGGCCAACGACAGTGGCAGCTCTCTTTCGGTCACCAGTCACGATGCCGCCAGCGCCCAAGGCGCCGCCGTCACCGTGAATGCAGACGGAACCTTCACCTACAACCCTACCGGCTCAGCAGCCCTGCAGGCTCTGGATGATGGTGATCAGCTGGCGGACACCTTCGATTACACGGTTACCGACATCTTCAACCAGCAGAACACCGCCACGGTGACCATTACCGTGAACGGCGTGAACGACAACCCAGTGGCCAGTGATGATGCCTTCACCAGTGGAGAGCGCTCCGTGACGACCGGCAACCTCCTCTCTAATGACAGCGATGTCGACGCCAACGACACCCTGACCGTCACCAGCGTGGCGGGTGGGGCACCGGCCACAATCATCACCGCCAAGGGTGCGCTTCTGACCGTCAATGCTGATGGATCCCTGAGCTATGATCCCTCCACGTCCGCTGCCCTCGCCGGTCTCACCACGGGAGCAAGCGATTCCGAGACCATCGCCTACGAAATCAGCGATGGCACGGTCACCGCGTCAGCCTCAGTGACCTTCACGACCATCGGAGAAGGAGGTAGCAGCCCCGATTTCGCAACCATCGACGCCTCCGGGGCCAATAGCAGCGCGACCATCGATGTCCTTTCCAATGACACGGTGGGAGGTGCCCCGGGAACTGCAACTGCAGGAGCACCCTTCGACCTCAACGCCAGCGACCCGGCTGCCGGGAATACTGATGGGACATGGAACAACAGCAATACGGTCTCCGGCAAAGCGGTCACGATGGAAAGCGCCGGGACCGGATCCGTCCTTCTCTCTCCCCTCCAGAATTCTCCTCCCGGAATCACCCACGCCTACGACCTTTCCGGAACCGGCAGTGGCGGACTCCTCGGGGACACGGACCAGACTGGCGCTGCCAACCACCTCTACGGCACCAATTTCAGCACTTCGTCCTTCTCCGTGGAGGCCGTGATCCGTCCCGACGACCAGGTAGGTCCCGAACCGATCTGGGGAGCCGGCGGAAACGGCACGGGATCATCTCTGGTCCTGATCGACGACCAGTTGATCTTCACAATCGGCAACAGTGCGCAGGTCGCCCAGGCCGTTGCCACCATTCCTCCCAACTCCGTGGAGAATGGTGACTACGTGCACGTCCTCGGCACCTTCAATATCGGCTCCGACGTGATCTCGCTCTATGTAAACGGCAACCTCGTGGACACCAAGGGAGCAGTGAACGTCCTGACGGGAGGGGCGGGCAACGTGACAGACTGGTCCGGCTCTGACGACGAGGGACTGGGGCGCTCGCAGGGAACTACCGGGGGGGACATCAACATTGCTCCGTTCCTGGGTTCCTATGGCACCACGGACATCCCGGACTTCAACGAGGCCAACGACCGCTTTGATGGGGAAATCTCCATCGTGCGGGTCTACTCCAGCGCCCTCACCCCAGCCCAGGTTAATGCCAACGTTGAGGCTGTCTTCGGGGTCCCCGCTGCCGCCGCGGTGGGCAATATCATTGAACTGGCCGGGCAGAGCGCTCTTGTCCCGGGCACCACGGTTGTCACCCTCGATTCCGGAGCCACCGTGGCCCTCGGGGCAGACGGTACACTCACCTACGATGCCAATGGTGCCTTCGACACCCTCGGGGTAGGCCTCACCGCGGAGGACACCTTCACCTACACTCTCGATACCGCTCTCAACGCAGTCAACACCGTCACGGTTACCGTCAACGGAACCAACACCGATGCCCAGATCGAGATCGCAGCCGATCAGAACAGTGTCACCGAGGGTGATGATGCAGGCTTCACGATCACCTCAAGCCTTGCACTGACCACCGCAGTGGATGTGAGCCTCAGTTACAGCGGAACGGCCCAGGAGGGTAATGATTTCACCGGCTCCACGGTGGTGACCCTGCCCGCCGGAGGCACGCCCTTTGCGCTGGATCTGCCAACCATCGCCGACGCCCTGTTCGAAGGGGCGGAGAATTTCACTATCACCATCGACAGCGTCACCGGCACCGCCGTGGTGGGGCAGGACGCCCAGGCTTCTGTGACCATTGCGGACTCCGATACCGCCCCTTCCTTCACAATTGGGACCCCGGCCGGGGCCTCCACCGAGGGAAGCGCGTTGGACTTTACGGTCGCCGCCACGGTTGCCTCGGATGTCGCGGTCACCCTCGACCTCGCCTTCTCAGGTTCGGCAGGTCCCGAGGACGTCTGCCCGAACCCTTCCTCCCTCACCATCCCCGCCGGACAGACCTCCATCACGGTGAGCCTGCTGGCTCTCGATGACGCGGTGGCGGAGGGCAACGAAACCCTCGCAGCCACGATCGCCAACCCGTCTCTCGGCTCGGTCGGAGCTGCCAGCAGCGCCACCGCAACCATCTCGGACGGCAGCGGCATCGTCCTCTTCAATGCCGACTTTGAGGGCATCAACGCTGCGGAAACTCCGGGCGGAACCCTTCTCAATGCGGACGCCCCTGCCGCCGCCAACCTTGGAACCTTGGTGGGCGAGTGGGCCAATATCTTCACCACGGCCGTGCAAGGGAGCGCCCCCGGCGTCTTCCTCGAGGGAGGTGCAGACGTGAAAGGCGACGGGGCTGACAATGCACTCCGGCTAGACCGCCCCGGACCGACTGACGGATTCGTCTGCGCCCAGTTTGACGGCGCGATCGACATCAGCGGCTCCAATACCGGGGTGATCACCTTCGACCTGGGGAGCCGACGGACACAAAACCTTTCGACCGACAAGGACACCCGCATCGTCGGCCTCGACGAGGCGGGCAACAAGGCTTTCGAACTTGTCGTTAACACCAACAACAGTGGCACCTTCCGGCGGCAACTCTTCCACGTCGACAGTGCAGGAACGCAAACGCCCATCGGAAACGCCGATGACTTCAACAATAGCGGCAACTTCAACGAGGACCGCATGTCGAGCGTCCGCATCGTCCTCACCAGCACGGGCTACTGTGTTCAGGTCGAGCGGTTCCCGCTGGGAGCCACCCCCTCCCCAGATACGACCACTCCCGAGCTTCCCTACGCGGGTAACGCCACGAGCGTAAGCCAGCTCGTCTTCGAGGTCTCCGGCAGCACCAACACCGGAATCAATGGCGGTATCTACATCGATGACATCCGGGCCACGGGGGCCGGCCTCACCACCCTGGAGGCCTGGCGGGTAGCTTACTTCGGAAGCGCGGCCAATTCCGGGGATGGAGCTGACAACAACGACTTCAACAACAACGGTCTCGACAACCTCCTCGATTTCGCCTTCGGCATCGACCCGGTAGCGGGGGCCGCCGTCCCGGATCTCGAGGTTGATGCCAGCGGAAACATCACCCAGTTCGGCGGGATCACCATCTTCCACGACCCGGGTGACGGCCGTGTATACCTCCGCTACCCCCGTCGGTCCGACTTCGCGGGCATCGGCCTCGACTTCGACGAGGAATTCAGCCGCGACCTGACCGCCTTCGAGGATGCAGCCACACCCCCGACCGTCATCGGCAGTGGCGTCAGCCCGGACGGCACCCACGTCGAAGCCATGCAGATCGAGTTTCCCTCCGTTCTCCCTGTCGGTGGAGGAAAGGCCCGCCACGCACGGGTGGAGGTAACTGTCACCCCCTGACCCCGTGCGAAAAGCCCCTCAGCTCAAACAAGACCCAACTCTCATGAAAAACGCCATCACAGCCATTCTCCTGCTGGGAGCGACTGCCGCGGCCCCGGGTGCCATCGCCTGGTTCCCAGGTCAGAACATCTCCATTCCCAATACCTTTGAGGGGGTCTCGATCGATCTGGAGACCGGCGACGTTTCCACCACCCTGCAGGGCCTGCCCGGGGGCGACGCCAACTTCCTGTTCGGCGGCCAGGAGATCTCCAACGACGCGGACGAAACCGCGGCGAGCCCAAGCTGGCAACCCGTTCGCAGCGGCACCGGCAATACCGACGCCCTGCGCAATCTGGGAGTCGGCACCACGGTGGATGCCAGCAGCACGGTCGCCTCCGGCTTCGGGGGATCCGGTTCTCCAAATTCTCATTTCCCCGAGTTTACCTCCGGTGTGCCGGGCAACATCGGCTTCTCTCTGGAGACAGGCGCAGGCAAACGCTTCGGCTGGATGCGGGTCACTCTCCAGAACAGCAACCAGCCCGGAGGCACCATCCATGCATGGGCGATTGAAGACAGCGGTGATCCTATCGTAGTCGGTGCCATTCCCGAACCAGGCTCCGCCCTCCTTTCCATCCTCGGCCTCGGCACCCTGTTCTTGCGGAGGCGCAGGAAACAGGGCTAGGGCGGAAGCCCTGTCGCGCAGGAAAGACGGAGTTTCCGTCTCCCCATGCTCCCTGCTTCCCTGCCGGGAAGGACACCTTTCGAGCCTCATCCCCGGGCATCGAGCCCCGGGCGTTCCCGGAGGGAACCGCTCGCCCCCGGATCGCCTGCCTTGAAGTCCGGACACTTGACGTTACCGGATACCTTGGTCTCCTTAAAAGGTTGACCAGACCCTTCTCGATGGGACGATATGCAACCCCTAGGGAGCTGTTGGAGCCCCTACCCTCAAAAAATCCATGAACCCTCCCTGCAGGCGCCCCCCCCAGGCCACCTCTGCCCGCCGCTTCTTCTACCTTCTGGCAGTTTGTCTCATCTCTGTCCCATGCACACCCTCGGCTCTGGCTGACCTGGTGGCCCACTACGCTTTCGATGAACCTGCAGGAAGTGGTGACCGGATCATTGATTCTCTTGGAAGCAACGACGGGAGCCTGATCGGCTCCGCCAGTGTCACCCGGGAAGCACCTGCCGCCAATCCCGCCCTTGGCACCGCATACGAATTCGGCCTGCGAGGCGGAGCCAATCTCGGAACGGGCAGCGAGGTACGCCCGATTGATCAGTTCACGATGACCTGGTGGATGCGTCCTACGACCCTCAATTCCTTCGATCGCATCTATGAAACGCTGTCCGGGACCGGGAACGACGGCAACGGAATCCGCATCGATCTCGGTGCCAGCCCCGGTAACCGCCTGCGAGTCCTGCTCCGCGACGGCAACGGGTCCACCAGTACCATGCATACACACACCCGGAATCTGCTCGCCGACGGAACCTGGTATTTCGTGGCAGTTCGCTACGACTCGACAGCCGGAGACGGGTCCGCCCTCCAGCTCACCCTGCTCCCCGCCCAGGTCGTTGCCACTGCCTCAAACATTGCCAATGCGACCCAGTCCCCCCTCTCCCTTGGCACCGGCCCTATCGACCTCCACGCGTCCGGGGCCTTTCTCGCCGCCGACGATGCCGGGGCCTCCGGCGCCAACGATTTCGGGGGTGCCCTCGATGACTTCGCCATTTTTCAGACCGGCGACACCTTCGGCGTCCTCTCGGATGCGGACCTGTCCGAGGTGTTCAACCGTGGGGCGCTCGCACTCGATCCGCCCGAACCGCTTCCACTCGTCAAGAGCTTCAAGAGCAGCCATTCCGCGGTTTCACCCGGCTCTCCTGTCACCCTCTCCTGGGATGTCAGCCATGCCAACACCCTTTCCATCGAACCCGGAATCGGATCCGTGGATACCCGAACCGTTAATGGAACCGGCTCGCTGCAGGTCGTGCCAGCCAACACCACCGTTTATACCCTCCGTGCCATCAATACGGAGGGGGCCTCAACCGCCAGTCTCCAGGTGAACGTGGGTGAACAGCTTCTCCCCCCCATCCTGACCGAGTTCGTGGCCTTCAATCGCAGCAGCCTGCTCGACGGGGACGGCAGGGACTCCGACTGGATCGAAGTGCACAATCCCAACCTCGTTCCTCTCAACCTCGGAGGCTATCACCTGACCGACGATTCCGCCGAACTCAGCCGGTGGACTTTCCCCCCTGGGACCATTCTCTCCCCGGGTGGCTATCTCGTCGTCTTCGCCTCCGGCCAGTCTGTCGACGACTACGTCGATGCGGGTGGTCACCTGCACACGAATTTCGCCCTCCGTTCCGAGGGGGAGTTCCTTGCCCTCGTCGCTCCCGATGGCCGCACCACAGTCACCGAGTTCTCTCCCGGCTACCCGGAACAGAAGGAAGATACAGCCTACGGAACGAACGGCTTCTTCCTCGAGCCTACCCCGGGCGCTCCCAACGAAGGCGCAGGCGTTCTGGGTTTCGTGGAAGATACCGCATTCAGTGTGGATCGCGGATTCTACCAGCAACCCGTTTCCGTGGACATTACCAGCAGCACCACGGGAGCGAGGATCTACTACACCGTGGACGGGACCGAACCGTCTCCCCGTAATGGAACACTCTATACCGCACCGGTGACTGTCGCTACCACGACCGTCCTGCGTGCGGCCGCCTTCAAGGACGGCTTCGCGCCCACTAATGTCGACACCCATACCTACCTTTTTCTCGACGACATTGTCCGGCAGCCCGCACGGATTCCCGGTTATCCCGACTCATGGGCCGGTAAGCCGGCCTATTACCGCATGGACCCGGCGATCGTGAACCACCCTCTCTACGGTCCGGATATGCATCCTGCCCTTCGGGCTCTACCCACCCTCTCGATCGCAATTGATCCCGACCACATGTTTGGACCGTCTGGTATTTACCAGAACCCCCAGAGCCAGGGCGATGCCTGGGAGCGGCCCGTCTCGGCCGAACTCATCATTCCGGAAGGAACAGAGAAGGGCTTCCAGCTCAACTGCGGAATGCGCGTGCAGGGTGGCAGTAGCCGTAACCCGGACATTCCCAAGCACAGCCTGAGCCTGCGCTTTCGCCGCGACTACGGCCCAGGCAAGCTCGCCTATCCACTCTTCGCAGATGCGCCCTTCGGCGAATCCGCGGTGGAGGAGTTTGATTTCCTCCAGTTGCGCTCGGGTTTCAACTTCGCCTGGACCCACCGGCACTACTACCAGTCCCGCCACGCCCAGTATAATCGCGACCAGTTCGCCAACGACCTCTACCTTGCGATGGGGCAGCCCGGAACCCACGGACGGTGGGCCCACCTCTATCTCAACGGCCTCTACTGGGGACTTTATCACATGCACGAACGTCCGGACGGTGACTTCATGGCCTCCTACTTCGGAGGGGAAAGCGACGACTACGACGCCCTCAACTCCGGGCAGCCACGCAGCGGCGACAAGGCCGCCTGGAATGCCATGATTGCAATTGCCAACGGCAATATCTCCAACCCGGCGCAATATGCCGCCATCCAGGACTATCTCAATGTGGACTCCCTCATCGACTACATGCTTCTCAATTTCTTTGTCGGTAATACGGACTGGGATGGCCACAACTGGCGGGCAGCCAGGAAACGCGAGGACGGAGCCGGCTATCTCATGCTGCCCTGGGACTCGGAGTTCGCCATTTCTCCCAACGGGCCCGGTGTAATCAATACCCCCCAGCCGCTCTCCAATGCCCTCAACATCAACGCCACCGGCCGCAATGGTTCGGGCCGTCCCAGCGGCCTGCATCAGGATCTCACCGCCAATCCCGAGTATGTCATGCGGTTCGCGGACCGTGCCCACAAGCACCTCTTCAACGGAGGGGCACTTACGCCGGTCACCCTGAATGCAATCTGGCGCAACCGTTCGGATCTCATGGACAAGGCCGTGGTCGCCGAATCGGCACGCTGGGGAAGTTTCCGCTATGACGTTGACCCGGGACGCTGGCAGCAATCTGACTTTGCCCGCTACACCAGGAATGAGCACTACCTCGCAACCCAGTCCTGGATCCTAGGAACCTATCTCCCCCGCCGGGGTGGCCTGCTCCTGCGCCAGCTCAGATCCCGCGGACTCTACCCCGCCACCAATGCTCCCACCTTTCGACAGTTCGGGGGGCATCTCGCCCCCGGGCAGCCCCTCACCATGAGCAACCCCAATACGGGAGGCACGATCTACTACACGATGGATGGCAGTGACCCCAGAAATCCCCGGGCGGGTGGTGATTTCATCGCACCCTCCGCCATCCCCTACACCCGGGCTCCCGGGTTTCAGGAGAGCACTCAAGTTCGCGCACGCGTTCTCCTCGGTTCCGAATGGTCCGCCCTCACCGAAGCCTCCTTTCTCGTGGGCACCCTGCCGGATTCCACCTCCCTCACGATTTCGGAACTGATGTACAATCCACCGGGACCGGAGGAAGATCTTGAGTTCCTCGAACTGGTCAATACCGCCAACTCAGAGACCCTCGAACTGGGGCAGGCAGAGTTCGTCACGGGGATCTCCTTTACCTTCCCGGTCAACACCCGCCTCGCTCCCGGAGAGCGCATTCTTCTTGTGGCCAATCAGGGCGCCTTCGAGGAGGCCTACGGCCCCGGGCTCCCGATCGCCGGGGAATATGACGGGCTGCTCGACAACGATGGTGAACAACTCGTCCTGCGCGACGCGCTCGGCAATGCATTGCTCGACTTCACCTACAACGACAGCCCCGCCTGGCCCGCAGGAGCCGACGGAGGTGGTCGGAGCCTGGTCCTTCGCGGTCCCGGACTCACACAGAGCAGCAACGATCCCCTCGACTGGCGTGCAAGCAGCGCCCCACAGGGCAATCCTGGCGTTTCCGATGCCTCTACCTTTACCGGTGATCCCCTCGCCGACCTTGACGGGGATGGCCTTGAAGCCCTCCTCGAATACGCGCTGGGCAGCAGTGACCTGATCCCGGGATCCGCCGACGGTGGCATTACCCTCATAATCGATCCGGACGGCCACCTTTCCGCTACCCTTCAGCTCAATCTTCTTCCCGGGGATCTCGAAACTGTCCTCGAGCAGAGTGACGACCTCATCTCCTGGAAGGCTTTGGACGGGTTTCGACGCACCTCCATCCAGCGCAATCCAGATCAGGGAACCGCCCTGGTAGTTTACCGCTCGGACCGCCCCCTGCCGTCCGGTTCACCGAGGGGCTTTCTCCGGTTACGTGTGAAGAAGCCCTGATCCCCGCCAGGCCCTCGCGAAAGGGACCTGACAGGGTCGATCGAGAATGCAACCCCGGTTTACGGAGCAGGCACCGTCACCTGCAGGCGATAGAGTTCCCGCTGCTCGCCTCCCGTCACATCAATCGCGGTGTTGGATGCCGCATCCTCCTGCGCGGTGAAGCTGTCAATCGCCGCGACCGGCAGACCCGTGCTGGACGAAAGCACCTCATACGTGCGTCCTGAGAGAATGGGGCCATACATGATCTCCACCCGCGTATCATTGACGTGCACAATCTCAAAAACCGGTGTGCTCCCACCGTCATTGGCGCTCGTGCCCATGAGATACTCGGAGAGGGCATCCCAGCCGTCATTGTCACTGTCACTCGCTGCATCACCTGGATCGTTCGGGTCAAGGCCGTTGGCAACCTCGTAGGCGTCCGGTATTCCGTCATTATCCGAGTCTCCTGCAGCTCCTATGGCTACCGTGATCGTGCCTGCAAGCGGACCACTTCCGTCCTCGTCGCCATCATCAATGGCAACATCAATCGCAACAGGGGAGTTTCCATTCGGCAGGAACTGGACTTCCGCCAGAGCCCTGTTGACCTCGCGGGCCGATCCGGTGATCGTCCAGATTCCCGTGTCCGGGCTGTAATTCACTCCGGTCGGCTCGGTGAGATTTCCCTCGCCAGGCGTCAGGCTCAAGGTCGCCGTAATCTCCTCGGGCGCACTCGCCGCCAGAATCGCGAAGGGGTTGGCGTTGGTTGCATGCCAGAGCCTCGCAAAGCTGACCGACCCTTCCATCGGGAAGGACCCGGCGTCATCAAAGATCCCATTGGCATCGTTGCCGAGACCCCCGCGCCCGCCATCCACGTTCTGCCCGACCCGGATGGTGTCATCCCCGCTCCAGTTCGTGGTAGCCGCGTTCCGATTGGTGAATGCAACCGTCGTCTGACCCTCCCCGTTCACTGAATAGGTAAGCGCATCCAGGCTGGAGACAAGGGCAAGCTGGACTGGAGCATCGATAACCACTCTTCCCTCCGTCAGCGGCACACTGACGTTACCATCGGCCCAGTCGGTGTCGGTGAGGCCCGAAGGCAGGTCATCCGCTACCGAGTTCATCTTGCTCACGAAGTGGGGAGTCCCGTCGATGAGGTAGATCCCCGTTCCGTTGCTTGTCCCCCCGATCTCGGCAACCCGCACCGTTCCGAAGTCATCAAATCCTCCCGGCGTGAAGGTGAGCTCAATCGCAAAACCTCCGTCGACGTCCGGGTCGGGAACAAGATCCAGCGAGTCCCCGTGGGTTGCCGGAAAGTCGTACTGCGGTGTCTCAGTCGTCGTGACCACCGAGTCATTGGGGTCGATGACCACGATGTCCTCGAGATCCACCGGCCCGGCGCTGTAGCTGATGCTCTGGATCAGGTTGCTCGCGGTGGGCGGCAGGTGCGGAATGTAGATCACGCTGTCATTCAGAGCCATACTGGCCTCGGTCGCTGCTCCTCCGGCCGCTGCGTTGGCCGCTCCCTTTGGAATGGAGATGACCACCCGGCCTCCGCTGCTCATGCCTGTGACCGCAACTGTATACGTGTCACCTGCCCCGTTGACGCTGGCCACGAGGGGCCCCGCGTCGCTACTGGCCGAAAGGTCCACATCGCTCCCATCGAATCCGTTGACCGCTTCGCTGAAGACCACCTCGAAAAGAATGGGTGAATCACTGGTGGGAGCAGCCTGCCCGGCCGCGAGATCAATCGTGACGGTGGGACCTTCATTCACGAAAAAGGCCAGGTCATGCGATGTGGCCTTGGGGCCTCCGGGACCCGTGTTCCCACCGTCGTCGACCGTGAGCGAGATGACCGCATCTCCTCCCGTCACCGCATCGGCGGTATAGATTACTCCAGCTGCAAGGCTGGCGTTGAGGTCCACGAGTGTTCCCGTCAGCGTGAGGGTACCCGTTCCGCTGCCGTCCGTGGCGGCGGGGCCGCCGGCCGTGAAGGCCAGGGGGGCCTGCCCCTCGCTCTGGAAGGTAACGGTCAGTTGCCCTTCGCCCGCATCGGCATCATCAATCTGAAGACCGTCGATGCTGCTACCGGTGCCAATGAAGGTGGCCGGCAGTGCGGTCGATCCGCCATCGGCCAGGACTTCTCCTCCAAGCGTCGCGGTGGGAGCACCGTTCCCCGCGATTCCACCAACAGTCAGGTCATCAACGATGATTCCGCTGCTCTCGGAGTCCACAAGACTGGTGTTGAGGCTGAAGAGGATGGCACTTACCTGGCTCGCAGCCCCTGCATAGGGGAGAATTCCACTCGTCGAGTCAACGGCTCCATCCATGGGCCAGCGGTCAATGGCGACGCGGTAGCCACCAGCAGAAAGCAGGAGGATCAAGCGGCTCTGCTCCGTCTCTTCCTCTATGGAGCCGGTGTTATCAAAATCCGCGGCCTGACCCAGGGGAGTCAGCACCCCGGCCGAATCGACATGATGCAGTCGCTCGTTATTAGGACCGTTATTGTTACCGCTCACGTAGAGTTCGAAGGACTTCTCTCCTGCATCATCGAGACCGATGATGCGCCAGCTCTTCACTTCGCTGGAGTTCTGCGTCCGCCGATTACCGAGATCCATCGAGATGAAGGCTGCATTATTCCCTGAGATATCCGCCGGAGCCGCCAGCCGAGCCTTGATGTCACCGGAACCCGGAACAGGACGGTCCAGCACCAGGGCCTCATCGACCTCGTCTCCCTTGGCATCATCGATCTCAAGATAGATCCCGGGCAGGTCTCCCGAGACGTTAGCTACCGGGACATCTTCCCAGGATCCCACCGCCGTACCAAGATTGGCGGCGAAAGGAGCATCCGTTCCCACCTTTGTTCCATTCGGAGTTCCTGGATCCCCAAAGGGGTCCACATTCTCGAAGTCCGCAAAGAAGAGAAGCGCTCCGGCCCCGTCCAAGACCTCACTGGTCGCCGAGGAGTTTTCGCCCAGCGTACCGGTGCCCACCGTTTCCACGGTCACCGTCAGGGTTTCCACACCCTCGGGAAGGCCGTCGTCAAAGGGGACGAGACTCACACTGCCCGAGGCCTCTCCTCCCGGAATCACGAGAGAGGTCTCGCCAAAAAAGTCCTGGCCGATCACGGCACTTCCGGAGTAACTCAACGTTACCGGCTGATTGAACTGAGAGGCCACGTCGGGCAGGATGGTGAACCGGAAAGTAGAACCTTCCGCCCCACTGGCCTGATCCGCCGCAATCGAAAACACCGGCTCCGAATCACCGTCGTTGATCATGGTCTCGGCGGCGGCAGGCACTCCCACCACGGCATTGCCCTCTACGCTCTCCACGGTCACGATGACATTTTCCAATCCCTCATGGAGATTGTCGGAAAGGACATCGATTGTCATCTGGGCCGAGCTTCCTCCATCTGGGATAACCACGCTGGCTGACCCCGAGAAATCCTCGCCCGAGCCGGCCAGTCCGCTAAAGTTCAGGTTGACCGTGACTGCTCCTGAAACCGCTGCCGTTGAGGCGAGGCTGAACGTCGCAGACTCGCCCTCGTCCACGGAAGCCTGGTCAGCGACCAGGGAGACCTGCGGATCGGGATTCGTTCCTTCCACGTCGACATTCACGGTCACCACGGCGTTCGAGGTAGTATCCAGGGTGTAGGTGAAGCTGTCCCGCACAACCAATCCGAGTCCCACCGAGGCGAAGGCCCCATTAGGGTCGTAGCTGAAGGTGCCATCCGCTTCCAGGGTCACGGTTGCCCCCGAGGGCAGCGCCACGGCATTCCCGGCTACCGGGATACCAGATCCAGCCAGGTCGGTGATATCTGCCAGGGAGGCGGGCTCTCCGGCCCCGAATACAGCCTCATAGTTGGCATTAATCTGGGCGAGCGTCAGGGCACTGGGATAAATCCGCACAATGGCCAGTTCACCATCATAGCGATCATTGGTTTCATTGAAGTCGGGGATGTCCGTCGTCCCAAAGGCTCCCAGATAGGGCGCGACGTTGATATCTCCTCCCGTCGTGCCCGACGACCGGCCAATGCCCTCGTCATCAGTGCCGGCCCAGTCGGTTACGTTCCCCGGCGCCCCGGTCGTGATGTTGATCGCAGTGCCCTGGCCAGCGAGAAGTCCGTTCACGTAGAGCGATGCCACGTCCGAGACGATATCGAAAGTTCCGATCACCTGGACGTAGTTCCCTCCCGCGATCGCATTCGATGGGATGGTGGCTACGGCCTGCGCCACCTGGGCACTGTTTCCAACCGTGAGGATCAGCTGGTCGCCGATCAGGACGAGGGACGAACCCGTGCCGTTCCCCCCGGCTCCCCAGAGGGGCTCCGGGCCCACATGATCATCGGGACGCATCACCACCTCGACCGAGAAGGAACCAGTCGAGATGTTGCCGCCATAGAGATTGTTCGCATCGTCGGGCGAGAGGATCTGACCTCCACTCCCCGTTCCCGAGAGATCATAGGCAGCGGTAATTCCCACCGGGGCGCTCTCCGGGCTGATGAGAACCGAAGCCGTCCCCGCACCCTCCATTACCAGGGCTCCTCCACCTGATCCCCCGTTGGCCCAGTTGGCATCAGTATTTCCGGCATCTGCCGCGTTCAGGTCAATCGCCGCCCCGGGCGAAGCCGTTCCTGCGGCTCCCCCCACGAAATCGTTGGACAGGAGATCGAGAGTTACAGGATTTGCGGAACTTGTCGTCGCGTAGTCCCTGGTAGGCCAGCTCGCTCCCCCCGAGGTGATCGTGACACTGGCAGAAACCGTACTGATTCCATCAAAAACATCATACTCGAACGTCTCCGACAGGGTCACTCCCGGCTCGAGACCGAGGAGAATGGAGGACGTGCCCCCGTCATACTCGAAGGTGCCGTCCGCGGAAACCCTCACGGTGGCTCCGAACTGGGAGGTGAAGACGAGGGGAACGAGCTCAAAGTTGAACGTCTCCCCGGTGACAGCTCCTCCGCCTCCGAAGATCTGCTGGGACACCGCGGAAACCAACAGGACGTCGGAGCCATCAAGATCAGACTCATTACCAAGCAGGTTGAGAGCAACTCCCGCCCCGTTGATACTGGTGATGTTCTCGCCAAGGGTCACGGGCTCGTCGTTGACCCCCGTCACCACGAAGGTCACCGTTGCAACGAAGGTGTTACCCAGGAAATCCCTGACCGTGTAGGAAAAGGTATCGCTTCCCTGCTCCCCCGCGGCGAGGGCCTGCAAGGCCCCTGATGCGCTGGGGTCATAGGTAAAGCTGCCGTCCCGGGCAACGGTCACCGCCGCACCCTGCGCACTGGCCGCATCATGACCAAGGACAGCAAGACCTGTCCCAACGTCATTGCCAAGCAGGCTCGTATTCCCCGTTTCAAGCAGAGAAAGCGCGGTATCTTCATCTGTTGTGCCACTGTCTTCAGCCAGTTCCGTGCTGACACCCACAATGATATTGAAGGTACCGGTGTCCTGTCCTCCTTCGTCATCTGCGACGGTAAACTCGAAGCCACCATCCTGAGCTGTTGCCGAGGCGTCAAAGGTGAGGAGGTCATTGTTGACCTGCTCCTGGGTAAAGGTGGCGCCATTCGACAGAACGTTCCCCTCAAGGGAGAGCGTTCCCCCGGTAATGGCACTCGTAATGGTATAGACCAGACCCTCTGGCCCGGTGTTTGCATCTGAGGTCTGCAGGTGAGCCTCATTCGTGATGACCTCGCCGGACGTGCCCACCAGGACGTTGAGCGGGCCACTGATGCCAATCTGCGGAACCAACGGCGCCGCCGAGATGCTTCCGATGTTGAGAGCCTGGAGACCCACCGAGTTTGCAATCAGGGAATTGCTGAGTCCGTAGCGGGCCGTGGTGGTCTCCACCGCATCACCTGCTGAGAGGGGCAGGATGGCGCCGGCCCAGTCCCCGGAATCACGGGCCCGGTCGCCGCCGTTTCCGGCGGTCCGGTCCCGGTTGTAGGCTCCGCCATGCCCGTAGGAGATTTTCCCGGCAGTCCCCCCGTTTGGGATGGTCTGGAATCCCTGCCGCGTAATGGTGCGGGCCTCCCCCGGGGGCGTGTCAAAGTCATCAAGGTAGTGGGAGGCGAGAAAGAGGTAATCGCCCGCCCTGTTGATCGTCACCTGAGAAGTGCTGACCCCGGCCTCGTAACTAAAGGAGGGATTGCTCACCGGAAGTCCCCCCGAGAGGTCGAGAGGCGTCTCGGGGTTCCCTTGGGCGGCACTGATCTCCTGGGACGGACCCGAAAGAGTGATATACTCCCCGTAGGAAGGGAGTTTGACGATGGTAAGACCAGTCCGCGTGGCCTCAAGGGCAACCGCGGTGTTGGTGGTCGCCGGCAAATTATCGCGCAGCAACTCAACCTCGAGGAGCGACCCGGGGTTCTCGGTCTTGATGATCATTCCAAGAGATGCTGCCCCAAACTCCATCAGCCCTCCAACGCCGTCACCCGATGCGGAATAGCGCAGGTAGAGAACAGTGGAAGAATCCTCAACCGGACTTCCGTTGAGAGTCAGGCGCTGGGTGATCGCCTGGCGGTGCCGGTTTCCTCCACTGATCCGCACCCCGGTGTTCGCAAAGACCAGATAGTGGCCGACGTCATTGAGCGTCACCTGGCTGTCGCCCGGATTGTGCGCAAAAGCGGAGTCTACCTCATCCTGGACATCATACCCGATGACTGCAGGTCCAGCCGAGGTGTTCGGGATCAGGTTGGGAAGGTCAAAGAGCGTTCCAAGCCGCAGGAAATCAAGGCTGTCATCCAGCTTCACCAGTTGCACATCGGCATCCTGCTGGGTGATGGTCTGGGGATGGTTGTCGACCCGCTGGGACCGGACGGAGAGGGAATCTCCCTGAGCAACCTCGATGATCGCTCCGCCCCGCACGAAGTTGTTGTTGTTGGACCCATCCCGGGAGTAACTGGAGGCCGCCCCATAGGCAATATCCTCTCCATTGATCAGAAGCGTATTATCGAGGCCAGCCCGCGCACCCCCGGTCGCGTTCGTATAGCGCGTGCCATAGATGACGATATGGTGGCCGGCCGTCAGGTTCACGGAGCCGTCGGCCTGAAGTTCAAAGCTATCAGCGGAGTCCTCCACCGTGACTGCATCAAACTCATGGATGACGTTGGTCCCGAAACCCGTGACCAGGGTGGCACCAGCTCCCTTCGTGTAGACGGCACGGTCTCCCGGCGTTCCCGACTCAGCGAGCTGGGCATCCACGGATAAAATTGACAGGGAAGAGGCGACCGCAACGGCAAGAAGAGAGCGGGCTGGAGAACGTTCTGGAATGAAGTGCATCAACATCTGGTAGGTTTTTTAGACTAGTCGGCTTCCAATCGCTGATCCACATAGCGGAAGCGCCGGAAAAATCGATCTGGTAGGTTTTTTTGAAAGTGGTCGGCTTCCAATCGCTGATCCACATCGCGGAAGCGCCGGAAAAATCGATCTGGTAGGTTTTTTGAAAGTGGTCGGCTTCCAATCGCTGATCCACATCGCGGAAGCGCCGGAAAACCCGTTCACCTGAGCGCGCTAGTGGAAGTTAAAAAATGCAGGGCTGCAAGCATAGGATTTCCACAATGCGCCCCCCGGAAGATCCTCCTGAAGATCGATAGTTCCGTAGTAAAAAACCTTCTCCAATACTCGGCAAGCTCCCCCGCCGGTGGTCTACACCTCCCCCGCAGCAAGCCAGCGAAACTGGATTACCTTGAAACGCCGACCGAATTTTCGATTAGCCTCGTTTACCAGCTCTGCCTGCTTCCGGTGAGCCGGGTCTGCGCGGCCTCCGGTTGCCTGCAGATACTCCGGAATCCTCTGCACGACAGCCTCGCACCAGGCCCGGGCCTCGACAATTCCCTCTGAATCAAGGGAATCACCATAGGCCCGCAAAACGAATGTATCCCCCCGCGGAGTCAGCTGGGCCCCAAGGTTCCGCAGGATATCCGCCTGGTCGACATAGGCGGCACTCCCATAAGCCACCGGCCCCTCAAGGGCCTCCGGAAAGGCGGGGTCAAGACGGCTGGCCTCTCTCTGGGAAAAACTGCGCAGGGGGCCACGGAATCCGGCATTGATGCTGACATCCGGGTCATCAAGAGCGGATTGAAGCGCACCTTTGACGCTGAGCTCTCGGTCCCCCCCGCCCAGGCGCCGGTTCACAAACTCCGAGAGGGATAGAAAAGGGCCCCGCCGCTTGACCTGCTCCACCATCGCTCCCGCGAGTTCGTTGATCTCCTTATCGGTAAGCGAACGCCAGGCCAGCCACTGCTCCACTTCAATTGGATCTGAGGGGCTCCCTTCATAAGAAACCCCATTTGCTACGCTCACCGGGGACACCGGGCGCCCCACGGAGATTTCTGACCGGATAGGCGCATCCGGGCTGAGAGAATCCTCCACCGCAAGGGTTGCTACCGCTTTACCTCGCAGGCTGGAAAAGAGCGCCCTCCAGGCATCCACCGAGGTCGAATTCACGTTAAAGGGGCCCCGCACGAGGAGGTGGGACGCGATCAGATCGGCACGCTCTAGGGCCGTCTGGTCCGACCCGAAAAGATCAGCCAGACGACTCTCGGTCATTCCCCGGCGATACGGAATGAGACGCCGGTTCGGTAGAGCCTCTTCTCCAAAGAAGGCTCGCCGGGCAATTTCCTCTCCCGACATGTTCCGGTCTCCCTCATACATTTCGACAAGGTGCGGGGCGATGGACGAGAAAAAGTAATCATCCCAGAGCGCCTTGTTCGCCAGATACGAATGATCCACCATGGGGATGCTCTTGGGACCATTCGCCTGGCTGTAATGGCGGGTCCATGAACCCACCGCTTCATCAGCTTCCAGATAGGGGTGGGCATAGGAGTTCCCGATGGCCTGCACGACATGCGGAAACAGGCCATTGGCCCCGGTTGCGGTGGTGAACTGATAGCTGACCCGTGTCTCTCCCGCCCCTGGTCCAAGATGGTCATTCGCAAGGCTGTATCCACCAAGACGCGCGTGGCTGAGGCCGGCGATCGCATGAGTGGGCGTGAGAGGAACCTCCTGCTGCACGAGATGGGTAGTTCCATACTCCGCGGAATAGCCTCCTCCATAATAGGAGTTCACATTGTTTGGGTCCACCTGTACGGCTGCCTCAAAAACGGAATTGATGTCCTGCACCCACCAGTTCCAGCCATGGTGATAGAAGGAATCATGATCGTTACGGTCGACAAAGGGGCACGCTACGATCGGTGTCGAATGCAGGAAGGGGCGGGAAGCGAAACGGCGCCCATGGGCATCCCCTGCAATGTCGTGAGAGACCTCGCACCCTGCCGTCAGGCTCACCAGAAGGAAGGGGCGTGTCTGACCAACGATCTCGCGGCCCGAGACGGGAGGAAACTCGATTTCGTCTCTTTCCTCAGGAAAACCCTTCCGCATCAATTCCCGATGAAAATCCCTCGCCGCCGCGCTCTCCCTGCCCCCGGGACCCCGCTCATGCATCCGGGAGATCATCTGGAACTGGCGACGCATCCACTTATTGTCCCCGGCGCCTCCTTCGCCTTGCTTCACGACGCTGGACTGTCTGAAAAAGAACTGCAGGGCCGCGCCGTTGGCCAGGTCCACGTTTTCAGCTGCCGACACACTGAAGGAAATCTGGTCATCGGCATCGAAACTCAGGGCGCCGCCGATCCCGTCATCGTTTTGCCCGGCGGGAGCGGAGGATTCCTGCTCCACGTGAAGCCTGTCACTGTTCCGGTCTGACCGAGGGAGCTCCAGCCACTTGTTGGGATCCCATCCGGGATCCACTTCGCGGATCGGCCGGTATTGGTTGGTATCCTCGATCAGCGCCCCATCCGCGGGTCCACTGGTCTGACGCAAAGAAAAGACGCGCACTTCTCCGGGGGCAAAGACGATCGGCTTCTGACCGCCTACAAACAGCTCAAACCCGGTATGCCGGTCTCCACCACCCTCCCTGAAGATGCCGGCCCCGTAGCGATCCCGGTTGGTGATCCACGAAAGCGACGTGGGGCGCTGTGATTCATAGGAGCCGTTTGCACCAACCTTTTTCCAGCGCAGGGCGATGGGCAGGTTGAAAAAGCGGATCTGGGTGGAGCGATCGGGCCCATGATTCAGGACGAGAGGGACGTTGTAGGGATTCCACAAGGTGACAGCAGGTGTGATCCCGATATGCACCTTGTAGCGATTCTGGTTCGGATCAGACCGGGGGGGCCGCTGACGCTGCTTCCCGATATAACTCAGCAGGAACTGGACCTTCACCGGGACGGGCATGCGGTACAGATTCGTGTATTCCCGCTTGAAGCGGGACCCCGGTGTGAAATCCGGGTTATTGATCTGGAGAACGTCTCTACCCAGCGGATTACGGGCTCCCTTTCCCACGTAATCAACCTGCTCCCGGTATAGCTGATAGTAAGCTGCGAGATCCTGCAGGGGCACGCGGTCGCTAGCGCGCCCGAAGCGGTAAAGCATGAAGTCATCACGCTGCTCCCGAAGTTGAATCGAGCGCTCAAGCAAAGCGTTGAGATCACGTTTCAGCCCTCCTTCCCTTACATCAGAGAGCACGCCATGGGAATAGGGCGTCACGTCATGAAAGGTCGTCCGAACCCGCTGCACCTCACCCGAGGGAAGCTCCAGTGACCGCCGGGTATGGATTCGCCCTAAATCCCCCGGGTCATCAAGTCCCTCGAGAGCTGAAATAACATCATGTCCGGTGGCACCAGCACTCATGGCCCTCGCTATCAAGTCGGCCTTGCCCAGTTCCCCGGATTCGAAAGCATCCGGCAGAATACGAGCCTTCGTTGATTCATCCGCGACCCACCACGCATAGCGGCCGGAACGGCTTGCACCGGCTCCGGGGTTGGAATCAATTCCCAGCAGGGCTCCGGAAACCAACTGCGAATTCTTCCCCTCCTCTCCGGAGGTCCCACGGCCCATCAACACTACGGCCTTGCTATCCGCCTTTGGAAGGACCTCCCCTTTCAGGCGCAGCTCCCGGGCGCTCTCAAGCGACTGCTTCTGCTCCCTGCTCAGGGAAACCAGCCAAGTCCGGAAATGATCCCTGCGGTTCTTCTCATAAGCAGGTGCCATTCCTCCATTCAAGGCTCCGGCAATTGTCCGATGCTCACTGGGCTCATCGTCCCCGAAACTCTCGCCACCTGCGGCCCAGGAATTCCAGACCCCGGTCCAATGGGGATGACTGACACTTTCATACCCGTCAGATTCCACCGAATCGTCGAGGATCGACGCCGGAGCCGAAATGCGCTGGTCAGGCCCCATCTGCTGCTGAAGTTCCCCCAGCGCAAGCATCAGGGCCAGACGGGCATTGGCCCGGGCCTCCCGCTGGGCGTCGAGAGCAGTGGAGGACCGGACCGTGACCGCCGAAAGGCCGAGCAAACCGATCACTATCAACGCGAACACCGTGAGCATCGCGAGAGTACTGACGAGGGAAAATCCCGGCCTCCCCGCCGAATCTCGAGTGCAAGCCCTGCCCGCACTACCATGAGCCGGAGGCCATTGATTCATGCCCCCACCTGCGATCTCGAACACACTGACTGATCACCCTCCGTAAACACATTGTCAATTCAAATGCCGCGCTGCTTCCACCACCAAGAGGACTGCCAGAATATCTGTCAGGGTGATGAGGAGATTTCCGGACCGGCATTGACGCCGGCAACATGAAGAGGCGAAATGCTGTATGATCTTTGCGGGGCGAACCTCTACCAGTGTCACCAGTCTTGGTCTTCTCCTTGCAGCGCTGACAGGGGCGCAACCGGCCCGGGCTCAGGGAGCATCAATTACCTGTCTCTCCTTTCCCAAGCAGCCCCCAACCTCTATCGAATTACTCGTGGGTCCGGGGAAAACCGTGCCGATCACGCTCCAGAGCCATACCCTTACCGAACCCTTGAAGGTTCCCAGGCTTGCAGTTTGGAAATTCGGCAAAAGCTCCACCAATGCCGCGGGTGAATTCCGATTCCAGACCTACGGGCAGATCCGGCCCGGAAAGGCCCGGGAGCAACTGCTCCTCCTGATCCGGAAGGGAGCCACCCCTGCCAAAGGACTCAACATCGTCTCCCTCGATGCCGGCAGGACGTCCTTTGGTCCTTCCCAGATGCTCTTCATGAACCTCGCCCGCGAACAGGTGGCGGGACTGGTGGGGGGCACCCAATTCCGTCTCGAACCCGGAAAACACATCATCGTCAAACCCAAGGCCGATCGTGGCGAAAACCTCTGTTTTGCCTCTCTCAAATACATGCGCGGTAGCAAGTGGCGCACCTTCTTCTCGACCAACTGGCCCACCCTTTCAAATGCACGAGGGCTCATTTTTCTCTACAACGACCCAAGATCAAAATCTGTCAGGATTCACTCGGTGGTTGATTCACTGGTGCGTGTCCCGGCACCGGAACAGCAGGAATGATCCAGAGGACACCGGATTGACAATCCACCACGGGAAAACAAGGATACAAGTCTATGAAGTCGCTCACCTGCTATTTCCTCGCCGCAGCCATTTCCCTGCTCACGCTCGCGTCGGCCTCCGCTGAGCATCACGGTAAGATCAAGGTCCTCTACATGGGCGGACGAGGGCATGATTCTCCCGGTTACGAAAAATTTCTGACCGGGTTCCTCGCCCGGCAGGGTGGCTTTGATCTCAACATCAGCAACAAACTCGATGACCTGAAAGCGGAGAGCATCCGGAAATACGACATCGTATTCTTCTTTGGCTCAGGCGGCGACTTCACGGATCCTGCTCAGGAGCAGGGTGTGGAGAGCTTCATCCGCAATGGCGGTGGCATCGTGGGAATTCACGCTACCGATGCCTTCAAGAAATCCGATGTCTACTGGAAGATCTTCGGCGGACAGTTTATCGGCCACGGCGGTGGAACCTTCCCCATCGAGTTCACTGACACAGCGCACCCCATCACAAAGGGGCTGAAGGGTTTCGAGATTACCGACGAATCCTATAAGGATAAGTTCCACCCCGCCACCATCGACAAGCTCCATCACCTCGGCCGCATTAATCGTGGCAATGAGAAACACTCCATGATCTGGGTGCACGAGTATGGGAAAGGCCGTCTCTTCAGCACCGGCCTCGGCCACGATCAGAAAGCCTGGGACAACCCTTCCCTGCAGACTCTGACCATGCGCGCCCTTTACTGGGTGGCCCGGAAGCCTCTCAAGGACCCCAAGTAGCGCATACCGCAACTACTTCTCGATCTCGAGAATCTCAATGCTCTTGAACTGCGTCGGGTGACTTTCGGCCTGGATCGAGATCGTCCCCTTCTCAATCAGGGTCCCGTCATCCAGTTGAGGCAGTTTGTATTCCATGACCAGCTCCCCGTTGATGAAGTGACGAAGCCCTTCGCTGCCGCGCACTTCCACCTCACAGGTCACCCATTGGTCCCCGCGGAAAGTCTTGGACCGTGAGCCGATACAGTGCCGTTTCTCGACCCGATCGCCGAACACCACATGCGTCCCGGGCGTGCAGAGGTTGGCCGTGGTCCGGCGGCCCTGTTCAGCACCGCCAAGGAGCTGCACCTCGATGGAAGCGGGAAAATCCTGACCCAGCTTCATACTTTCAACCGTCTGACCGTGAAGCATGAGTCCGTTGTTACGCAAGGCCCAGCCCGGCCCGCCTTTCACCTGCTTTCCCACGAACCGGTAGACCGCACGGATCCGGTAATAGGAATACTCCGTCTTATAGAAGAGGTGCCCGAAGACCTGCTTGAATTCATCCCACTTGTCATAGCTGACCGTAAGAAGCCCATCCTCGACCCGGAAGGTATCCCTGTAGTTCTCACCTGCCTTATGCCCCACGAACTTGGGGGTCCAACCCTCCAGATCCTTCCCGTTGAAGAGGCTGACCCAGTTCTCCCCTCCCTTCCCGGCGCTCTGCTCTTCCCCGGCAGGCTTGTTCTTTTCTTCCTCTGCCGCACAGGCCGAACCCAGCACCATCAATCCGGTCGCGCCAGCCATCAGCTTAATAAAGTCAGTGAATTGCATCTGATCCGGGTTAACACGCACCTCCAATCCCTGCAATCTCCTTTCGGGGCCGGGAAGACCCGTCATACCCGCTGTATTCTCCCTCAACATCCCTGCCGGACCGTCCCGGCCTTGTCGTTACGCCGCTGACACCGGGAGTTATCCCTGAGTTTAACATTGTGCGCCGATGCTGAGCCGCCAAGCTGCCACCGGAATCGCCTTCGCGAAACTGTCTCCCAGAATTCCGATCACTCCAACCGCACCCCTCTTTTGGGCCAGCAGATCAAGAGTCCCGCCTATTTTGACGAAGGGTTTCGCCTTCTGGAGACCCATCTCCGGGAGCTCATGGACACCCTCGCAGAGGCCCTTCCTCTTGATCCCGGGATTCTCGAACGGATTCCTCTTCTCAAGGCGGAGACCGCCGCAGGCGAGCTTGATCACCACGATTCGGAATCTCCGCAGGTCCTTTCCCTCGCCTTCGAACTCCTCAACATGATCGAGGAAAACGTGGCCTTTGGGCTGCGTTCCCGCCGCCGCAGTGAACACGGGCCCGGCGCAGTGAGCGGCCTCTGGCCTCACATGCTTGCCAAGCTCTCGGAAGCCGGGTGCACCGAGGAGGAAGCTCTCGAGCACTTCCGGAAGGTCCGGGTCGAACCCGTCCTCACCGCCCATCCCACCGAGGCCAAACGCCCGGAAGTCCGCGAAAAGCATCTCGCCATCTACCGCAAGATCGTCGCGTGGGATGCCGCCCGTTCAGACCCTCATCGGTCCCGCCGCCTCCGCTCCTCACTGGCCGCCGAGCTGGAAGCTCTCTGGTATACCGGCGAAATCTTCATTCAGCGCCCCAGCGTTGAGAACGAACTGCGCAATGCGGTCTACTACCTGCGGGAGGTATTCCCCGACGTGGTCGTGCGCCTCGACCGCTCTCTGGAGGCCGCCTGGCAGGATCACGGCTGGTCTCTCGACCGTCTCCGTGAGGAAAACGCCTATCCGCGTGTCCGCTTCTCCACCTGGATCGGAGGCGATCGTGACGGGCACCCCCTGGTCACCGCCGAGGTAACCGCACGCTGTCTGGCCGAGCTGCGCGGCCACGCCGCCCAGCTCCACCGCCGCTGGCTCCGGCAGGCAGCGGAATCCCTCCCGCTCGCCCCACCGTTCGTGGACTGCCCGAAAGAATTCAAGGCCACGCTTGCTTCCCTCGCGGAATCTCTCGGCGACCCCGGCCGAAAGCTCCTAAAGCAGAACCGGACCGCCCCCTGGCGGGCCTGGCTCTACCTCCTCCGCGAAAAGATGGGGCGGCTTCCGGAGGACGGAGGCTATCGTCGTCCCCTCGAGTATCGGGCCGAGCTCGACCTCCTGAAGCAGTCCCTGCAGGACGCTGGCGCCCAACGTTGCGTCACCGAATTCGTGCGCCCACTGCAACGCCTCGAGGAGGTCTTCTCCTTTCATCTCGCGGCCATGGATGTCCGACAGAATTCGGCCACCCACGACCGCGCTTTCACCGAAATCCTCAGTGCAGCCGGCGTCGCCGGAGGCGAGAACTTTTCTTCCTGGAGCGAGGAGAAACGGCTCAAGTTCCTCACTGCTGAACTGCGTAATCCCCGCCCTCTCCTCCCCCGCAGGCCAACGCTCCCGGAGAATGCCGACAACGTCCTCTCCCCGCTTCGTATTCTGGCCGACCAGTCGGAACAGTTTGGATCCGGTGGCCTCGGCCAACTCATCGTGAGCATGACCCGGCAGGCTTCCGACCTCCTGCTTGTGCACCTCCTTGCCCGCGAGGCCGGTCTCGCCGAATTCAGCCCCGCCGGCCAGTGGCGGTCGACTCTTCCAGTCACCCCTCTTTTCGAGACCGGAGACGACCTCACCCACGCCGACGCGATCCTGCAGGATTACTTCTCCGCCCTCGATGGCCCCCCAGCATCAATTCAACCCGCCATGGTCGGCTACTCCGACAGTAACAAGGATGCCGGGGTTTTTGCCAGCCAGTGGGGGATTCACCGTGCGCTCGAACGAATCGCGGCAGTCTGCGAGGAAGCAGGCTCCACGGTCCAGTGCTTCCATGGCCGAGGCGGCACCATCGGCCGTGGCGCCGGACCCACTCACTGGTTCCTTCGCTCCCTGCCGCCAGCCTCTCTCGCAGGCCCTGTTCGCTTCACCGAGCAGGGTGAGGTCCTCCCCCGAAAGTATGCGCATGAGGGCAACGCCCACTACCACCTGGAACTTCTTGTGGCCGGTGTCTCGGCGGCAGTGACCACTGCCTCCCGCAGCTCTGCCGTTCCCAACCAGCACCGGGCAGCCCTCGACCACGTCGCCGATCAAAGCACCGCGGCCTATCGCGGCTTGCTTGAGACTCAGGGATTTGTCGACTTCTACCGGGATGTCACTCCGATCGACGCCCTCGAGGCGGGAACTTTCGGCTCTCGTCCCCCCAGACGCACAGGATCGGCCGAAAATACCCTCGACGACCTGCGCGCCATCCCCTGGGTTTTTTCTTGGACGCAGTCCCGTTTCTACCTCCCGGGGTGGTTCGGCGTCGGCTCCGGGCTCGCGGCCCTGAAGTCTAGCGACCCCTCTGCCTACCAGCACCTTCGCGAGGCGCGCAAGGAGATCCCGCTGCTCCACTACCTCCTCAACAATGTGGAGAGTGGCCTTGTCAGTGCCGATCCCAACATCATGACGTCTTACGGGGCGCTCTGCCAGGACCCCGCCCTCCGCGACCAAATACTCGAACAGATCCGACTCGAGTTCGCACTCACCCGGGCCTGCCTCGCCGATTTCTTCGGGAGCGATTTTTCCAAACGTCGCCCCCGGCTGAACCGCACCATCGCGCTGCGGGACCGACCCCTGCGGGCGCTGCACTCTCAACAGCGCGCCCTCCTCGTCGACTGGAGAGCTGCCGGGCGACCCGTGACCGAATCCGCCAATGCCTCCAAGTTCAATCCCCTCTTTCTGGCCCTCCAGCTCAACATCAACGCCATCGCCAGCGGACTGCGGGAAACCGGATAAGATCATTTAGTTGCGCGGCCCTTCCCACCCCGTGTGTCCGGGATGCCTTCAGGGCCGGCGATGCCCACAGCCACACCGCCGACCCTCACCACTGCCCGGTAGGGCGAAAAATTCTCTCCGGCGCCGCGCGTGGGGGTCCTTGCAGCCAGACCTCCAAGCCTGCATTGCCGCCCAGCCTTCAGGCCTGCAAGGAACCATCGTCCCGACTTGATCCGCTGATCGCGAACTGCTCGTCGAGAGCACGGTTGCAGGCGGCGATCAGGATGATGATCGGGACGGCGAGGCCAAAGAATATCAAGCTTGTCATCTCTGCTTTCCAAGTCTGGGGTTTACGCCGCGGCAGGTGCCTGAACGCACTCCGTGGGCGCTAGCCTAGCGGTCAGCTCTGCCACTGGGCGCTCCAAGACCACGCTCAACAGGCGCAGGTAGGCCGTCTGGACGGCAGGACAAGCTTCCTTCTCAGCTTCTCTAGTGTCGGCTTCGTTGATGTATGAAATTGTGTTCATTGTTCACTATTTGTTACACAGGAAACATACACTTTAAATAAATTGTGCAAATAATATCCTGATTAAAGCTCCATTATTGGATTTTTGTTTATTTTCTGTTGAAAGAAATAGGCTCTGGACTACCTTCCGTATGAATGGACCAAGGATACAGTCAGAATTTTGGAATTGGTGCTGTCGCGCGCCGCACAGGCCTCAGCACCTCCAACATCCGTATGTGGGAGGCACGCTACAGCGCCGTGGAACCCCAACGCACACCCACCAACCGGAGGCTCTACTGCTCCCGGGACGTCGAACGCCTCACGGTTCTGCGAAACCTGACCCAGAGGGGCCACGCAATTGGAAACATTGCCCACTTGGGCCTCGAGGAGCTTAAGACCTGCCTGAACGAGGAAGTCGCCACTCCCGCCACCCCGCAGCACCGGGTTCTCGTGGTGGGAGACAGTCTCGAGAGAGTCGTTCGCGCTGGGACCATTCCTGGCCAGCAGCTGGTTGGCTCCTTCCCAGACCTTTCTGGCGTCACCTCCTACAAGGAAATCCCCGAGAGCGACTTCGTCTTGATCGAGACCGAGACCCTCTTCCCCGAAACCATCGCCTCCGTGCGTGGGCTGATCCAGAGCACCAAGGCTTCCCACAGCATTCTCATCTACCACTTCACCACCTCCCGGACAGCCACTGCCCTCGCCAAGGCCATTCCGGGGTTAACCCTTCTGGTTGCTCCGGTCAGCGACGCTCAACTGCGCCGGGAATGCCTTCTCCGCTTCCAGGCCCTTCAGGACGGCGGTGCCACCTTACCCACTGACTCGGGCCCTCTGCCTGAGAGGCTTTACACGCAACACCAGCTCGCCCGGCTGGCTCAGTTGACGACTACTGTCGATTGTGAATGCCCCCAGCACCTCGCTGGGCTCCTGAAGAGTCTCTCCGCCTTTGAGAAGTACAGCGGCGAGTGCGAGGACCGTAATCCTGAGGATGCCGTTCTCCATACCTTTCTACACCGCACCACGGCCAAGGCCCGCCGCTCCCTTGAGGAAGCCCTCCAGCACGTGCTCCAAAGCGAGGGGATCTCGCTCTCTCCCTGACGGCTCTCCCGCACTCCCCCAGGCTCATGCCGAATTCCGCCCAGCCCGTGGTTGCTCCCGGTTCGTCCTCCCGTCCCAGTTCGGAGGACCTAGGGTGTGCTCCCTTCCCGATCCCGCAGCCACCAGTCCTCTTCCAGTCATGGCAGAATCTGCTGTTTCTTCACTGGGAGTGTCGTCCCGATACCATCGCCGACCGACTTCCGCCCGGGCTGGATCTGGACACCCATGGTGATCAGGCGTGGCTCGGGATCATCCCCTTCGAGATGCGCGGCGTCCGTCCCCGGCGACTCCCTCCTGTTCCCGGGCTCTCCAACTTCCTCGAACTCAATGTTCGCACCTACGTCCGGGACCGCTCAGGCGTTCCCGGCGTATGGTTCTTCTCTCTCGACGCCAACAGCAGGCTGGCCTGCACGATTGCCCGTTCGAGATTCCACCTGCCCTACCGCAACGCCACCATGCAGACACGGGGACGGCAGCAGATCTCCTACACGACGCGCCGAAGGGGGGCCCCCCGGGAAGCCGTCTACCGTTTCGCGGGACAAGGCCCTTCCACCCTCGCCACACCCGGCTCCCTCGAGCACTTCCTGCTCGAACGTTACATTCTCTACGCCTCCAACAGCAGGAGCGGCCAGTTGCTCTGCGGGCGCGTCCATCACAAGCCCTACCGGTTTCGCCAGGTGAGGCTGGAGGAGTGTTCCACCCTGCCGCTGGAGTGGAATGGACTCCCCCTGCCCTCCTCCGCTTCTCCCGATCACGCTTGCCTGGTGGATCGCACCGATGTCTCCGTCTACGGCCTGAAACCCCTCCAAGACCCCTCCCCCCCTCTGACCACCCCATGACCAAGACCTTCCTCCTTGCTGGTGGAACCTCCGGCATCGGCCGGGCCACCGTTGAACTCCTCGCCGATGAAGAATGCCGTCTCCTCTGCGCCTGCCGACGTCCCGACTTTCTGCCGGACCTTCCCGGGGTGGAGGGCACGCCCTTCGAAGCAACCGAGCCCAACCCCGACCTCGCGCTGCCCGAACGCCTCGATGGCATGGTGTATTTTCCCGGATCCATTCGCCTCAAACCCTTCCATCTTCTGCGAGACGAGGACTTTCTTGAGGACCTTCAGGTCAACCTGCTTGGCGCCGCGCGTCTCCTCCGCCTCGCCCTGCCGGCATTGAAGCGCAGCGGGCAGTCCTCCGTGGTCTTCTTCTCCACCGTGGCAGTAGGCCAAGGCTTTCCCTTCCACGCCGGCATTGCTGCAGCCAAGGGAGCGCTGGAGGGCTTTGCCCGCTCCCTCGCCGCTGAGTTTGCACCCACCATCCGGCTCAACTGCATCGCGCCGTCCCTGACCAATACACCGCTGGCAAGCCCCTTCCTGGGGAGCGAACCCAAGCGAGAGGCATGTGCCGGCCGCCACCCCCTGCAGCGCATCGGTGAACCGCAGGAAACAGCCAAGCTCGTCCGCTTCCTTCTCAGTGAGGACTCCGGATTCATGACCGGGCAGGTCCTCGGACTCGACGGAGGCCTCTCAGCCCTCCGGACGCAGTGAACACACTTCCCTCCAAGCTCTCCCAACAATCTCCTGAGTCAATACTCACACGAAAACACAACAAACCAAAGCAATGAAAGTCATTATCAAACCACTCCTCGCACTCGCCATCATATCATCCACTACACTTGCCGACTCCAAGAAGGCCGACATCGTCGATACCGCCGTGGCAGCAGGCTCCTTCAAAACACTGGCCGCAGCCCTCAAGGCCGCCGACCTCGTCGAGGCTCTCAAGGGAGACGGTCCCTTCACGGTCTTTGCCCCCACCGACGAAGCATTTGCGAAGCTCCCCAAGGGAACGGTGGAATCCCTCCTCAAGCCGGAAAACAAGGCCACCCTCAGCGACATCCTCACCTACCACGTGGTCAGTGGCAAAGTGCCCGCCCGGAAGGCTCTCAAGCTGGAGTCCGCCACCGCCCTGAACAAAAAGGAGATCACCCTCAACGTCCGGGATGGCGCCCTCTACCTCAACAAGAGCAAGGTCGTGACGACTGACATCCGGTGCACGAATGGCATCATCCACGTCATTGACGCCGTGCTCCTGCCCCCCGCAGACAAGGAGGTGAGCCAGACCGGCACCCAGGAACTCATGACCGTGGCCATCGAAAAAGGCGTGAGACTCTTCAACCACGGCCAGCACGGAGCCTGCGCGGACCTCTACGAAATCGCAGCCCGGGCTTCTCTCCGGATGACGGACACCGCACTCAACGCCCACGACCGCAAGGCTCTGCAGACCGCCTTGCGGGCAAGTGCCCACAGCCGTTGTGACACCACCCGGGCATGGACGATGCGCCGCGCCCTGGACCGCGTCATGGCCTCGACCCGCTGAACATCCTCCTCCCGCAAAGCTTCTCCAGCCCTCTGGCCGGAGAGTGAAGAGCCTGCCGTTCCCGGCAGGCTCTTCCTTGGCCGCTACGGCTTCTTGGAAAACATCTCCCAGCAGGTCCTTTCCAAGGCCGGATGCTCTCCCGTCCCGGTGCAGGGCTCGACCAGGCGCCGGAAGAGCGCATCCTCCGCCAAGCTCTCACAGGTCCTCCTTCGGCAAGGGACGGCCGTTTACGTCCAGTGCGCGTTCAACCCCCGGACGCACGCGTCCACGACACGCTCCGCAGGCCAGGCCCGGTAGTGTTCTCCCATCATCCAGCCGGCGGCCTCCGGGATCACGGACGGAAAATTCATTAGCTCGTCCTTGACCCTCCTCCGCTGCTCCCGAATGTTTTCGTCTTCCCCCCCAATGACCCTCCGAGCTCTCCTTCTTCCCTGGCTGCTTCCCCTGCTCGCCGCCTCCCTCCCGGCTTCTGTCGAGGTCAATCGGAACTACAGCTACTGCTATTTTGAGAACGGCCACCCGCCGACCCTCGGCCCCAAGCGCCGGCAATTCACCACGGCCTACGGCGAGACCCGGGCCAACCCCGACATCATCATCGAGACGGGCCACTATAGCCTGCGCCTCGAATGTGACACCGTCCGATTGAGTGGTTTCGATGCCCTCCAGGGGTCCGACTACCTCTCCGCCCTCACCAATGATGTCACCACCTTCTCCGATGCGGCATTCGAGCTCGCGGCCTTCATTGGAGACGAGGAGTATACCTGCACCTCGGCGGACCTGCAGGATAACGAGAACCAGTATTTCCGCTTCATCGAAGGGGGGCAGTATGTGCAACGTTTCGATCTTACCCGACTCAGGTTCGTGTCCGCGACCGGGACGGAACTCATCGGGCGGCTCGAGGTCACGGCCTGGCCCGACCACGTCACCTTCACACTCGACTGCAGCGGGGCCCCGGGCGTGACCCGGACCACCATCCGCCTGACTCCGCCCGGGCAGCAGGCTCTCACCAGCGAGAACGCGGGACAGGTGAATCACCTCTCCACAAGGCCGCATCGTGGGGATACCTACGGGGGCTATGCCAGCCCCGGGTTCGTCTCCGAGGCTCGCAGGAGCAACGGAATCGCCCTCGCCCAGGCCTGGGACGAGGAGATCGCCGGGATCCGTCTGGAGCTGCCTACTCCCAATTTTGGTTTTACCAATCCGAGCACCCGGGACACGGTCTACGAATACACTTTCCGGGCGAGCAACCCGACCAGCACGGCACTGCAGCTTCCCCTCGTTTTCGCTCCCAGTCATGCCCGCCACGTCACGGGCACCTCCATGATCCTGTGTCGCCCGGACGGAAGCCCCAGTGGCATTCCCGTCCAGCTCTCCAAGAACTGGCACGGCACCGCGGGCAGCACTCCGCACGCCGGGCGGTGGATGCGCGGCTACACCATGATTCCCCTCGCTCCCGGCGAAACAAGGGATTTCCGACTCCGGATCGTATACGGATACTGGGGGAACGGAACGGTCGCAGCCGTTTCACACTCCTCCCTGTCACTGATCGGCTGGTCCACCCGCAACACGTGGAAATGGGATGAGGCGGCCCTTGGTGCCTGGGGAGAATCAATGACCTACGATATTTCCCAGCACGCCGGCGGGGCAGTGATCGGGGATGTCCGTCCTGCCTTCACGACTCCCTTCAATGGTGGAACCGAACACAACTGGACCGAGAACGTCGGCGGCGGTGACTTCCTCAACTACACCAACAGCGCGAATCTCTATATCCCCGGCAAGAGACTGAAGACCTGTTACCGGTGGACCGGACCCAACATCACCGAGGTTCTCTACTCCGGGGTAAGCTCCGACGACAAGATCAGGTTCATCTGTACTACGCGGGGCGTGGCCACTCTTGATTACCACCGGAGGTTTCACAGCTACCGCTACGAGTTCGTTGAGGATGTAACCAATCCCCGCCGCCTGACCTTCTTCCAGACGGCGGCCGATTACTACATGACGACCAGTTTCGCGGACTACTACCTCGGGAACGCTGGGGGCAAGACCACGGAACGGACGGCCGATCCCGGAGGCAATTCCTATAAGGAACCCTCCCTTCCCTTCTCCTCAGGGTGGCTCGCCGTCAATGACCTGACGACCTCCACCGGGCACCCGGCCAATGGCTACCGAGGCCTCATCGCCATGTCTTCCACCCTGAACGGGCAGCCCTTGGAAACCCGCCTCCACCCCTACGGCCGGACGTGGGGCCAGAGCACGACCCTCTTCGACCTGAGCAGCAGTTCCGTACGCCGCTCGTATGCAGCCGGGGACGTAGTCGAGGGCAAGGTCGGCTTCATTCTCCCCGCCAAGTCGACGGACGTCTACTGGGGCGAGGACAGTGAATTCTCCAACCGGATCGCAAGTCATTCCGAACCCTGGCAGTCCGTTCATGACGAGTATCGCTACAACCACGAGCTCGACCTGACCGTCGAGCGAGGCACCCTCAACCACGACTACCCGCTCGACCTGACGGCCACGGGTGAGCACGTCCTCGCCGAATTCTCCATCAACAGCGGGGGAATCGGCCACCTTCCCGTCATCGTCCGGGAGGTCAGCCCGCAGAGCACGGTGGAGGTCCAGCGCTTCCTCAACGGCTCCTGGCAGGCCCTGGAGGACGTTACCATCGCGGACCATGACTACCACCAGGGCTACTACAATGCCTCCGGCACAATGGATTACGCCTTCAGCCTGAAGCGCCCGACCCCCGACCTCTCGCAACCCTGGAAGATCCGCATCGTGGCTCCCGGCTTGCAAAGTTCCTACGATCTCTGGCGCCTCAACTACTTCGGAAGCACCGACAACTCCGGGGACGCGGCTGATCACCACGATGCCAACGGGAACGGCCTCTCCAATGTTCTCGACTTCGCCTACGGGTTCGACCCCGCCGGCCCCGGCAGTTCAGGTGCTCTCCTGGAGGTCAGCAACCCGGGGCCGGAGGGAGTGATCACCCGGCATGGCGGGATGCGATTCTGGACTGACCCGGAGACCGGCCGGGTCTTCATGCGCTATGCGCGCCGCACCGACCACGCAAGTGTGGGCCTGACCTTCACCCACCAGTTCAGCAGGGACTTGAGCACCTTCGAGAACCTTCCCGAGGCAGGAGAAGTCATCGGATCGGGAACAGGAGACGACGGTATTCCTGTGGAGGCCGTCCAGGTGCCCCTTCCCCTCATTCTTCCCGGGAGCGGGGGCCGGGCACGCTACGGGAGAAACGAAGTCTCCCTCATCCCCTGAGGCTGACCAGGTCCTCGAACGGGATTTTAACGAATAGAACTTCGCATGACACGGACTCTGCAGGCAATCTGAACTTTAGTCGTAAACACTGGCACCATGATTCCCCGACTTCTTCTTTTTCTCACAATCCTAAGCGCACCCCTCGGCGCCCACCCAAATCACAATCTGCGCCACTGGGAGCAGACCAGCCCTGACCCCGACCGCATTATTCTGACCTGGACGGGAGATCCCTCGACGAGCCAGGCGGTGACGTGGCGCACGGACGAATCCGTGGTCGAGGCCTTTGCCGAAATCGTGCCGGCCCTGCCCATCGCCCGCTTTGACCAGGGAGCCAGACAGCTGCCTGCCAAAACCGAGAAGCTTGCCCTCGCCAACGGAGGCAAGTCCTCCGCCCACTATCACTCCGTGGAGTTCACCGACCTCAGGCCCGACACCCTCTACGCCTACCGGGTTGGTTCCGGCGACCGCTGGAGCGAATGGATTCAATTCCGGACCGCGACCGCCGAGCCCGCTCCGTTTTCCTTCCTCTACTTCGGCGACTCCCAGAACTCCGTGCTCTCACACTGGTCCCGCGTGATCCGGGCCGCCTACAAGAAGGCTCCCCACGCATCCTTCGCCATCCACGCCGGTGACCTTGTCAACACGGCCCACCGCGATCGGGAGTGGGCCGAGTGGTTTAAGGCGGGCGGCTGGATCCACTCCTCCGTTCCTGCCATTCCGGTTGCGGGCAACCACGAGTATGGTGGCCTCAAGCTTGGCGGGGTTGATCTCGGCAACCGCCTCTCCCGCCAATGGCGCCCCCAGTTCACCCTGCCCGTCGCCGAGGGGCTGCCCGACGCGCTGTCCGAGACCGTCTATACTCTCGACTACCAAGGTGTCCGGGTCATCACCCTGAACTCCAATCGCGAGGTCGAAGCCCAAGCCAGGTGGCTGGAGACCGTACTCGCGAAAAATTCCTGCAAGTGGACCATCGTGACCATGCACCATCCGATGTTCTCCTCCGGGGCCGGGCGGGACAACGCCCGCAACCGGACGGCTCTCAAGCCCATCATCGACAAATATCAGGTCGACCTCCTCCTCCAGGGACACGACCACACCTATGCACGCGGGCACACCCCCTTGAGAATGTCCGATACCACGAGCAACGAGATCAAGTCCCTCTACGTCAACTCGGTCAGCGGCCCCAAGATGTACCAGTTCCGCAAGGACGGCTGGAACACCTACAAGCCTGATGGCGTCCTTCTCGACCGCAAGGCTACAAACACCCCGTTCTTCCAGGTCATCGACGTGAAGGGAGAGTGGCTCACCTATCGCGCCTTCATGGCCAACGGCGAGCTCTACGATGCGGTAAAGCTGCAGAAACTGCCCAGCGGGAGCAAGAAACTGCATGAATGGGAGGACGATCTCGGTAAAGAGCGCTAGGCCCTTCCCGGGAGCCGCAAGCCCGGGGCTCACCCCGGCATAGTAAACCGGTACGATCCTCTCCCGGCAGGAGCGGGTCACAATCCACACCGTGGAAGGGCCGGGTCGAGGCACCCAGTTCCGCAGCCCTTCAACTCTTTCCCGAGTCTCCCTTCACTCCGGAAGCAGGCAGACCGTCAGCCTGCCCCGCCAACGACCTGTTATCTCAACAGCTCGACCATCGCTGTTCCCATCGCCACTCCAACGTCCATGTAGGTCTGGGCGTTTCCGTTGTAGTGACTGTTGGAGGCCCCGCCCTGACTGAGCGGGTGGCTATAGACGGTAGAGACATTCCCCTTGAATTCAGGATACCTGCCCGAGGTTCCGTCCACGGCAAGCTGGGCGTCGAGGATCCGCTTGTCGTTACCGGGCGCGGCATCCTTGGCCGTCTGCCCGAGAGTTGCCACCACGAACTTAGCCCCGGGAGCCCTGAACTCCTGACGGAGGGTCTTGATCAGGCGCACCAGGTTCTGCTCATACTGGACGGCGTGGGCCTCGACGTAACGGTCCTTGTCACCCTGCCACCAGGCAAAACCCTCGATCCGGTATCCCCTGCCCTGCCAGTGCGGAAACTCCCTGTCGAAGTTGGCCAGCACCTTCTGAGCGGCCCCGAAGCAATCATCATACTGCTTGCCGGCATACCAGTTGATGGGTTTCGGCGTGGTTCCCTTTTCCCACGAGAGCGGTGACTCCTTGTAGCCGGCATACACTCTGCCCCCGTATTCAAAACCCTTGCTCCCCGGGGTGAGGAAATCCCAGGAGAGGGAACGGTTGCCCTGCGAGGTCTTGAGGAGCAGGACAGGCTCGTCAAAGTGATTGCCAACCACGTGACCGAATCCCAGCTCCGGACCGATCCGGCCACCAGCGACTCCAAGCGGCCGGTTTCCGACCGCGGTTACCACGCCCCGGTACCAGACGTCTTCCCGGGCCTTCCACTGCCTCCGCGCATCGAGCAGGTAGGGATACATGCCCTGGAACCTGACCATCGTCGAGAGGGCCCCTGGAACATCGAGGCGCACAATCCAGCCAAGACCATCGGCCCGGCTGGTGAAATACGTGATCTTGAAGGGCACCCTCTTGCCACCCTCGAGCTTGATTTCGGTCCGCACCGCCTCCCCGCCTACTTCCTGGCGATGGACGACCCTGCCGTTCACTTCCATGACGTTATGTGTCGAGTCCCCATACCCGGGGCGAAACTCATAGATACCCGTTTCCTTGACCTGCACGAACCCCCGCGTGACCGGCGTCCCACCGCCCGGATAGGGCGTCGGCCGCACTCCCCCGAATGCTTCGAGCTTCAGGGTTCTGAGCGCCTTCCTTGCATCATAGTTTGCCTCCGGGTCATAGGCTCCCTCATAGACGGACACCACCGGATCCGTAAACTGCGTGCCCCAACGGTCACTGCCACCATCTACTCTTCCAGCCCCCACCATGTTGGACTGGCCGGAGAGAATGAATACCTTCACAGGTTTTTTCTCAGCTCCCAAAACCGGGGCGATTGCGAGGAGTGCTCCCCCGATGATGGAGCTCATCCTCCCGAGTTTGAGCGTCTGATCGTTTCTCATTATCCTGTTCGAAATACTGCTTCCACGTCCCGCTCTTTATTGACCTCACTATCAACGTCATCCAGCCGAAAATTCGCCTTCCCCTTGTCCGCATGATCACATTCCACCCCGCAGGCGCGCAGAAACAGTTGGACCCGAACCGCCGGCGGCGCGGCCTGCCCTGCGGACAGACAATCCTGCTGATCGCCACCCCGACCACATCATTGGCTGCGTGCACCCCCCCGAGCTTCCCCGCGTGTCCTTCGAGGTCAACGCACAGGGATAGCGCCACCGGCTGGGTGGGTGTTGGTTTTTGCCCTCACCCCAACCCGGGGCTCCTCCAGTCTCATACAGTCGTCAGTCCCACCAACTCTCCTGCCAGGGGAGACGGGCAGTAAAAATCGTCCGGGATCGCAGCGAGGTTCTCACAGATCAGATCAGGTCGGTAGGCAAACTCGGCCGTCTCCTCCCGCGTGGTGTGCCCGCTGAGGACCAGCACGGTCCGGTATCCCAACTGCACTCCCCCCAGGATGTCGGTATACATCGTGTCCCCCACCATGATCGTCTCGCTCGTCCGAAGGCCGATTTCGTGGCGGGCAGCCATCATCATAACCGGGCTTGGCTTTCCAACCGAGAAGGCACTCCGTCCCGTGGCCTTCTCGATCATCGCGACGATCGCTCCGCAGCCGGGCCGGATTCCGCTCTCCGTCGGACAGCTGGTGTCCAGATTTGTCGCAATCAGGCGGGCCCCACACTCAACCAGCTGGACCGCCCGTTCGATCATCTCAAACGTCTGGGATCTCCCTTCTCCCACGACCACGTAATCGACCTCCTCGTCCGCAATGGTATAGCCATTGTGGTAAAGGGCCTGCACAAGGCCGCTGTCCCCGATCACGTAGGCCGTTCCCCCCGGTTTCTGCGCAGCAAGAAAGCGGGCCGTGGCCATCGCGCAGGTGAAGACGTCCTTCTCGGAGGACTCGATTCCCATCCTGCACAGCTTGTGCGCGACATCCCGACGCGACCGCTGGCTGTTGTTGGTCAGGAAAATATAAGGAACACCCTTTTCCTTGAGCCGGCCGAGGAACTCACCTGCGCCCGGTATAAGCTGGTGACCACGGTAGATCACTCCGTCCATATCCAGCAAGAACCCGCTACGATGCATCCGGCAGATCAAAGCAGAACAGATGCCAACCAAAAACAGCCTGCGCAAAAATGGCGGCAGGCAAGGAAGTTCTTCACCCATGCCCCTGCCAGCCTCCAGATCCCAGAAGCAGGCGGGGAGCAGCAGTCCCGGACCTCCCCTGCGGTTTAGGTCCGTTCCCACTTTCCCCGGCGGCATGAGCGCCTCTATGGTGAAGCTGCCATGAGGATCATTTGTGCACTCGCTCTCACCACCCTTCTTGCCGGGGGATGCAAGACCGTCACTACGCCGGCAACGACCCAGCAGTTGCAGAAGACCTACCTCGAAGAGTTTGGAACCGTTCTCACCATCAGGGAAATCGCATACAATGACTCGCCCGACGATGGCAGCGGGATCCTTGGCGGGGTGATCGCAGGCGCACTGGTTGGATCGGATGATGGAGCGGCTGTCGAAGGCGCCTTGTTGGGTGGATTGCTTGGGGGGATCAGCGAGAACTTCGCGGACAAGACCGCCTATGAGATTCGCGTCCGGAAGGATGGTGGAGAAGTGGTAACCGTTCTCCAGCGGAAGCGGGCCCTCAGGGGGCTCCGGGCCCGGGACCGCATCCGTATCCTGACGGACTCCTCCGGTGGGACCATTATAGAGAAGACCCCCTCGATGCCCACGTGATATCAGGACGTTTTTTGCGACCCGGAAATAGGCTGAGGATGGAAGACCACCTGCTTCCCGGTTCCCCAGTGGTTCCACCCCTGCCTGAGGACCAGGGCCCTGGGAGGATACCGTTCAACCAGAACCTTCTACCCGCATAAACTCCCCTTCCAGACAGCCCCGGGAGTGTCTTTCACAGCCGATTGAATGAAAGTGCGCACGAGAGGACTCGAACCTCCACGATGTTGCCATCACTAGATCCTGAATCTAGCGCGTCTACCAATTCCGCCACGTGCGCTGGGAAATCGGGGCGGCAGAGAAGCACCGCGGGAACCCGAATGCAATGCCTTTTGCACAATCCTGTCCCCGGGTGCCGTTTCATCGTTGCAAACTGCCACAAAGAACCAACGATTCCCCCATGAAGATGAGAATTTCCCCTCTCGGACCCCTCCTCCTCGTCCTGCTGGCCGGACTACTCCTCCCTCTCTCGGCCCGCCCGGAACGGGTCGATCCGGTGGACTGGGCCCACGAGGACAGCGACATCTCCGTCGACAAGGATGTCCACTTCGGGGCCCTTACGAACGGCCTGCGCTACGCCATTCGCAGCAATGCGGAACCTCCGGGCCGCGTTTCTCTCCGTCTTCACATTGATGCCGGCTCCCTGCACGAGGACGACGATCAGCGCGGGGTCGCTCACTTCCTCGAGCACATGGTCTTCAACGGCAGCAAGAACTTTCCCGACGTCGAGAACCTCCTTGGCCGCATGCAGCGCCTCGGGATCGCCTTCGGGGCCCACGCCAACGCCTACACCTCCTTCGACGAGACGGTCTACATGCTCGACCTCCCCAACCTCAAGGACGACACCCTCAAGCTTGGCTTCGACGTGATGCGCGATTTCGGGGACGGAGCCCTTCTCGCCTCCGGGGAAATCGACAAGGAACGCGGGGTCATCCTTTCCGAGAAGCGCTCCCGGGATTCTGTCGAGATGCGCCTCATGGAGCAGCAGTTCAAGTTCCTCCTGCCCGACTCGCTGATCACCCACCGCTTCCCCATCGGGACCGAGGAGATCATCAAGAGCGCCAAGCGTGACCGCTTCACGGCCTTTTATTCAGACTACTACATCCCCAGCAGGATGACCTTCGTGGTGGTGGGAGATATTGATCCTGACGAATACGAGGATCGCATCGTGGAAGCCTTTGCCTCCATGAAGAATCCTGCCCAGGCCGGGGCCGAGCCCAAGATGGGCGACATCCCGGGGGGGTTCAACTTCCAGGCTGCGGTCTTCTCTGACAAGGAGGTGAAGAGCGATGAACTCGCCCTCGGCTTTGTGCAGAAGTACGAACCCCGGCCGGACAGGGCCGCCACCCGCATCGAGCGCATGCCTCTCAGCGTGGCCAACTCGATCATCGGCCGCCGCTTCGACGTTCTCGCCAAGAAGGAGGGATCTCCCATTTCCTCCGGCAGCGCCGGGCGTTTCGAATGGTTCAACGCCATCGAATTCGGATCGATCGATGTCACTCCGGTGGAAGGAAAGTGGAAGGAGGCGGTTTCCATCATGGAGCAGGAGCTGCGCCGCGCCCTGGAGCACGGCTTTACCGGGGCCGAAATCGATGAAATCAAGGCGCATATCCGCAACGGGGCCGAGCAGGCCGTCAAGAGTGCCGATACCCGCCAGTCCCAGTCCCTCGCCATGGGGCTTATCAACAGTATCAACAGCGGGCGGGTCTTCACGCACCCCCGAGAGTCCCTCCGCATCACCGGGATGGCCCTCGAGGCCCTCACCGCCGAGAAGTGCCACCAGGCCCTCCAGAGTTTCTGGAAGGGCAAGGACCTCACCATCACGCTCACCACCAAGGTCGCTCCCGAAGACGGCGAAAAGGTCCTTACCTCCCTGTATCGGGAAAGCAATGCCGTCAAGGTCGCTCCCCCCGAGCAGAAAGCCGCCCTGCAATTTGCCTATACCGACTTTGGCAAGGCTGGAACGGTCACCTCGCGGAGGGAGATCGAAGGCCTTGGCATCACCCAGCTCACTCTCTCGAACAACGTGCGGGTCAACCTGAAGAGCACCGACTTCCAGAAAAACTCGGTCAGCACCCACGCGCGATTCGGTAATGGCAAGCTGAGTCAGCCCGCCAACAAGCCCAACCTCGACCTCTTCGCCGGCATGCTCATGAATGCGGGCGGGCTCGGCAAGCACAGCACCGACGACCTCCAGCGTATCATGGCCGGCCGCAACGTGGGCACGCAAATGGCGATCGATGACGATTCCTTCACTGTCAGCGGGGGCACCACTGCCGAGGACCTCGAGCTTCAATTGCAACTTCTCTGCGCGGGCCTCACTGACCCGGGCTACCGGGAAGAGGCCCTCCGCCAGTTCCGCAAGATGCTCCCCATGCTCGATTCGCAACTGAAGTTCACGATGGGGGGCGCGATGGCGGACATGCAGGAATGGTCTCGCGGGGGCGACGGTCGCTTTGCCAAGCCGGACACCGCGGTTCTCGCCAGGTATTCCGCCGGGGACGTGAAGGAGTGGATCGGCTCCGAGCTTGCCTCCGCCTACCTCGAGCTCAGCCTCGTGGGTGACTTCGACATCGAGAAGGTGATCCCGGTTCTCCTCAAGACCGTGGGAGCACTCCCCAACCGCTCCAGCACCCGCCCCGCCCTCAGCGACGAGCGGAAGCTGAACCTGCCCGCGCTCCCGGCCACCAGAAAGTTTACCTATACCTCCAAGATTCCACAGGCTGCCTCGATGGTCGGCTGGCGCATCCCCGCCGTGACCGAGGATATCCGGGAACTCCGGCGCCTGAACGTCCTCGCATCGATCCTCGATGACCGGCTGCGCACTAAGCTTCGCGAAGAACTCGGCGCCACCTACAGCCCGCAGGCCCACGCGAACGCCAGCATGGTATTCAACTACGGCAACCTCACCGCCATGTCGATCGGGGCACCCGCCGATGTCGCCAAGGTCACCAAGATCATCCACGAGATGGGTCTCGAACTGGGAGCGAAGGGAACAACCCAGGACGAACTCGATCGGGCCCTGAAGCCCATCCTCTCCAACCTCGAGAAGACCCTTCGTAACAATGGATACTGGCTCAACACGGTGATGGCCCAGAGCCAGGCCGAGCCCTACCGGCTCGGCTGGGCCCGGGGCCGCGATCAGGATTACGGCTCCATCAACATCGAGGAGATCAACGCCCTGGCGGGGAAATACCTCGTCAGTGCCAACGCCGCCCAGGTCACCATCCTGCCCGAGGAGCCCCCCGGGGAGGAGAAGAAGGAGGACCGCCCGGCACAGTAGGCCCGGTGAGCGGCAAACCGGGGCTTCTCCGGAGCGCAGGGACTACAGCCCCTTGTCCGTGACCGCTCCTTCACTGGCGGAGGTCACCGCGGCCGCATACTTCGCCAATACCCCCCGGCGGTAGCGCGGCTCGGGCCGCGTCCAGGCCTCCTTGCGGGACGCCAGTTCGTCTTCGCTGAGGTTCACCTTGATCTGGTTGGCGACTGCATCGATCGTAATCTCGTCCCCCTCCTCAAGCAGACCGATCGGACCGCCTTCGAAGGCTTCGGGAGTAATGTGCCCGACCACGAACCCGTGGCTTCCGCCCGAAAACCGTCCGTCGGTAATCAGGGCCACACTGTCGCCCAGGCCCCGCCCCATGACTGCAGCGGTGGGCCCCAGCATCTCGCGCATTCCCGGCCCGCCCTTCGGTCCTTCCCGGCGAATCACGATGACATCACCAGCCACGATCGCCCCCTCCAGGATCGCCTTCATGGCCTCCTCTTCCGAGTCAAACACCCGCGCGCGTCCAGTGAAGGCTTCTCCCTCCTTGCCCGATATTTTCGCCACCGCCCCACCCGGCGCCAGGTTGCCATACAGGATGCGGAGGTGGCTGTCCGCCTTGATCGGATTATCCAGCGAGCGCACAATCACCTGGTCGGCAGGATACTCCAGGTCCGACTTGGCAAGATTCTCCGCCATCGTGCGTCCGGTCACGGTCAGGCAGTCGCCATGGAGAAGCCCGCCCTCCAGAAGCATTTTCATGAGGGGGACGGTGCCCCCGATCTCAACCAGGGGTGCCATCTCGAATTTTCCACTTGGCTTCAGGTCCGCGAGAACCGGGACCTTTTTCCCGATTTCAGTGAAGTCATCGATCCCCAGCTCAACCTCGGCGGCATGAGCCATGCCGAGAAGATGCAGGACGGCGTTGGTCGATCCGCCCAGGGCGATCACCAGGGTGATTGCATTCTCGAAGGCCTTGCGGGTCATGATATCGCGGGGCGTGATTCCATTTTCCAGCATCGCCAGGACGGCTGCGCCGGCATCAAAACAATCACGCAACTTGTCCTCCCCCACCGCAGCCTGCGCTGAACTGTTGGGCAGGCTCATGCCGAGGGCCTCAATCGCACTCGCCATGGTATTGGCGGTGTACATTCCGCCACAGGACCCTTCTCCCGGGATGGCATTTTCCTCCACGGCCTGCAGGTCGGCATCAGAGTATTCTCCGCTCGCATGCTTTCCGACCGCCTCGAACACCGAGACAATATCGAGCGACTTCTCCTCCCCCTGGATAGTGGCGCACCCGGGAAGGATCGTGCCCCCGTAGACAAAGACCGAGGGACGGTTGAGACGGGCCATCGCGATGATGCAGCCTGGCATATTCTTGTCACAACCACCGATCGTGACCACTCCATCGAAGCCTTCGCATGCGGTCACCGTCTCGATCGAGTCCGCAATCACCTCGCGGCTCACGAGGGAGTATTTCATCCCCTCCGTGCCCATCGAGATTCCGTCCGAGATGGTAATCGTATTGAAAATGACCGACTTCCCCCCGGCGGCATCGATTCCCTTCGCGGTCTCCCGTGCCAGGCGGTCAATGTGCATGTTGCATGGCGTCACCTCGCTCCAGGTGGACGCGACCCCGACCTGGGCCTTGTCAAAGTCTTCGCGCTTGAAGCCCACCGGGTAGAGCATGGCACGGCTGGGAGCCCGGTCCGGGCCGTCCAGCACGATCGAGGAATGCTTGCGCTTGGGGTCGTTGCTCATGGGCGGGACTCTTCCAGACCCTGAGCAGGCGTCAAGGGAGGAGCATACCATCTCCAAACCCCGCCCGCCCCCTGCAAATACTCTCCAAAGGCTCTCGCCGCGGCCCCAAAGAGACACCGCACCGCAGCTCTCCGACAGTGGGCCCGCCCAGTTTCGGCAGGCCCGTCCTTGCCTTTCTCGCCAGTCTGGCATAGGGGGCTCGCAGAAAGAACGCAAATGAGCAACCACCGTGTCCTTGTCGCGGACCCCATCAGCGAGCATGGGGTCGCCCTTCTCAACGAGCACCCCGACATTACCGCCGACTTCATTCCCGATCTCGGTTCCCAGCCGGCCAAACTGCTCGAGATCATCGACGACTACGACGCCCTCATCGTCCGCTCCCAGACCAAGCCCAACGCAGAGGTCATTGCAAAGGGAAGCAGGCTTCGCGCCATCGGCCGTGCCGGGGTCGGAGTGGACAACATCGACCGCGAAGCCGCCAGCGCTCACGGGGTCATCGTGATGAACACGCCAACCGGCAACACGATCTCCACCGCGGAGCACGCTTTCACACTGATGCTGGCCACCGCCCGTAACATCGCTCCCGCCCATGCCGAGGTTCTCGCAGGCAACTTCAAGGCCGCCCGCAAGGCCTACGCCGGCATAGAACTCAATGGTAAACGCCTTGCCGTGATCGGAATGGGGCGTATCGGGAGCGAGTTCGCCAGGCGCGCCCAGGCCTTCAACATGAAGGTTGTCGCCTTCGATCCGTTCCTCACCCAGTCCCGCGCTGACGAACTGAAGGTGGAACTGGCAGATTCCCCCGATGCGGCCCTCGAGGGGACGGACGTTGTCACCCTGCACGTTCCTCTCACCGAGGACACCCGCCACATTATCAATGCCGGGCGCCTCGCCCTGATGAACAAGGGGGCCCTGATAGTGAATTGCGCACGGGGGGGCCTCATTGATGAAGCCGCTCTCCAGGCCGCGATCGAGGGAGGACACATTGCCGGCTGTGCGCTCGACGTCTATGAGAACGAGCCGCCGGATGCCAGTCACCCCCTTTTCGCTCTCTCCCGGCACACCGTCTTCACTCCGCACCTGGGCGCCTCCACCGCGGAAGCACAGGAAAACGTGGGGATTCAGGTCGCCGAGCAGATTCGTGACTTTCTCACCACCGGCGAGATCAGGAACGCGATCAACATGCCCTCCCTGGATGCGGCCGCGCTCGCAGAGCTCGGACCCTACCTCGATCTCGCCACCGCCCTCGGCAAGGTCCTCGCCAAGCTGGGACCGGCCAGCCCCGACTCGCTGCGCGTCTCCTACCATGGCCCGCTCGCCGCGAAGGATACCGGTCTGGTCTCCCGTCACGCTCTCACCGCTCTGCTGGCTGCCCACTGCAACGAGGGCCAGGTCAACATCGTGAACTCCCCCGCGGTGGCCAAGACCATGGGCCTGGACCTCACGGAGTCCACCATCAGTGCGGCTACCGAGTTTTCTGAACTCCTCGTCGCGGAGCTCACCAAGGGCGACACCAAGTTCCGGCTGGCCGGAACCATTATCGGGAAAACACCCCGTATCGTGGAAATCGACCGCCTTTTCGTGGATACCGCGATCGAGGGCCATTTCCTGATTGTCTCAAATGACGACCGCCCTGGAATCGTGGGCGCCCTCGGCATGGCCCTTGCGGAAGCCGGGGTCAACATCGCCAACATGTCCCTCGCACGGGACAAGACCGAAGGCAACGCCCTGACCATCATTGAGATCGACGAACCACTCGCCGCCGAGGTGATGGAGACCGTCCGGTCCGTGGCCGGCATTCTCTCCGCAACCGGAGTGACCCTCTAACGGCGGTTGAACCTCGCCATTTCACGTTCGGCCTCGCGCATCTCTACGCGCTTCTTGAGATCCTCGCGCTGATCCGAGTAGCTCTTTCCCTTCCCCACGCCGAATTCCACTTTCACATGCCGTCCCTTGAAATAGAGACGGAGACAAGGAAGTGTGTATCCTTTTTCGTCCGCGGCCTGAGCGAGCTTGAGAATCTCATTCTTGTGGAGGAGGAGCTTCCGCGGGCGCTTGGGAGCGTGCTGGAAATACTCTCCTGCCGTCTGCCACGGCTGGATGTCACAGCCGTAGAGAAAGGCTTCCTGCCTCTCGATACGGACGAAGGCGTCCGAAATATTCACCTTCCCCTCCCGGATGGACTTCACCTCGGTCCCGCGCAACTGAATCCCGGCCTCATAGTTCTCCGAGATATGATAGTCGCGACGGGCCTTCTTGTTGGTGGCGACGTCACGATTCTTGGCCATGGCCGTTGCCCGGGCGGGCCTCGAGGCAGTCTCAACCAGGCGGTTATTCCGCCTGCTTGACCTTGCCCTCGATGATTTCCGTGAGCGCAATGTCCGCCGCACCCATGCTGGGCACAGTATCAATCAGGGGGGCGCGGCCGGTATTCAGCTGCTGGACCCGCTTGGAGACCATGTTGATCAGAATCTGGGGATCGGGGACGATTTCTGCTGCCTGCTCGACGAGATCGCTTTTCATGGGAGTGCGAGAAGACCCGGGCATCGGAGAAGGCTGCTCAAAGGGGATAACGTTATCAGCCTCCATCCGTGCGGTCTGGTTCGTAAAAGAATGAGAAGAGAGGCTACTCTCGGCCTCGGAGCTGAGCACGAACCATGATTCAAGGCTTCATTCAAGAAATTTTGCGCGGCCCCCTGTAATTAGCGGGAACAGGAAAGGATTCCCGGCGACAATAATGTGCTTCCTGGTGCCACCGCATCCCTACCTCAGCTTCTTCGCCGGGAAAAATATCATGGGCTCCAAACTAACGGTGCCTTTGAAATGCTCTCCTTGCACCCTCCCGATGCAGAAAACCCGGGTTTGGGCATGATTCTCCCAGTTGGACCAAGTTCGCCGGTCAGCAATCGGGCTTCGACTGGTGCGATGCTGTCCCACGTCGATCCAGATCAAACCCCTGGGTAAACACCGTCGCAAAGCAAAATGCAGCAACCTGCCAGAACCAGACACTGGTCCAGAGAAAGCCTATTCCCAGAGCAAGCAGCCCCACAGAGGAGGAGAGCATCACGGGGACCACAATGCTCCATGCCTTCCAATATGCGGCACCGCCCTGACGGACCCTCGAAAGAGCCCGGAAGGGGTCGAAGATTTCGCGGCAGTCATAGGCGCGGCAGTAATGTGACATATATCCGGGGATCGCACTCACCGCTAACAGGAAGAGACCCACACCAGTAATGGTCAGCGCACGGGCTTCCAGGTGGAGGCCCAGTCCTGTCAGAGTGACCCCGGGCCACCCGTACCACACCATTCCCGTGAAGGTCACTACCCCATGGCGCAACAGCTCCCGGGGTTCGCCCCAAGCGGGCCACGGGGTAATCCCACGCTGCATCCGGTGAACCACCCGGACTCGGTGTCCCATGTTTAAGAGCCACCCGATACCCGGAACGAGGAGCCATAAGGCTCCAAAAAGAATGTCACGGCGGGAAGCCCGTGACTGCAGCGGAAACAGCATGGCGTTTCGGAATGAAAGAGGATGGCGCAGGTCTATGTGGACAGGCCCTTCTCCACCGCCTGCCTGACGCAATGGCGCTTCACCCCTGACCTGCTTTTTCACCGGCTGCGAAGTGGCTCCAAGGTCACAGAAGATTGATTCCTGCCCGCTTCAGGATCGCCACCAGCCCGAGGAAGAAAATCACAGTCAGGACGCAATTGGCTGTCAGGGCAATGCCAAATCCCCAGCCGTTTCGCAGCATCCAGGGCAGGACCAGGAACATGGGCAGGGTAGGCAGGACAAACCAGAACGTTCCCTCGGCGTGATTGGCGATGCGCTCGGATTGCTGACCCTCCGCCCGCATCCAGATCATGGCGAGGAGAGAAGTGAGTGGGAGGGCAATCAACAGCGATGAGAGCCGGTCGTGGAACAGCTGGACCTTGGTTACGAAGAGGATTACCAGGGCGGTCAGGGCCAGCTTCACGACATCCTGCATGGAAAGACTGAAAACCTGATCCCAGGGAACTTTATTCATGTGCGGCTTACGATTGCTGAGGGGGCACCCTGCACGTTATACTGCGCCATGCAAGACCTCCGCATGCTCCTCGCAGCTTCCCTGCTCCTGACAGCCTGCTCCCCCGGCCCCCGGGCCGGGGACAAGGTTCTCCGGGAAATCGCACGGACCCCTCCGGTGGCCCCCAAGATCGATCAGGCCGTGGCGCAGGCCTACGCTCCCGATGGTGTTACCCTCGATGGAGCCCAGCGCCGCAGGATCGGAATGAAGATCTGGCAGAATGAATCAGCAGGCAAGGTGAGCGGGCTCACGCACTGGAACGAGGGCGAGGAGTTTCCCTCGCTCGGGATCGGGCACTTCATCTGGTATCCGAGGGGCTTTAACGGCCGCTGGACCGAAACCTGGCCCGAGTTCGTCAGGTTCGCACGGGACAGGGGCATCCGGGGCATGCCTGCAACGGCCCTCCTTGCCGACTGCCCCTGGAACAACCGGGCCGCCTTCCAACGCGACTTCAACGGGAGCGCGCTCACCGGCCTCCGTCGCTGGCTCGCGGCCAACATCGACGTCCAGACCGAATTCATCATGGCCAAGTCGCGAGCCGCCCTGCCCCGGATCATGGCAGCCGCCCCAGCAGGCCAGCGGACGCGCATCAAGGCCAACTACGGGAAGGTTGCCGCCACACCCAATGGCACCTACGCCCTGATCGATTACGTCAATTTCAAGGGCGACGGTACTAATCCCCGCGAACGCTACAACGGACAGGGCTGGGGCCTGATGTGGGTTCTGATGGAGATGGGGGATGTCCCCGCCGGGCAGGCTGCGGCGCGGGAGTTCGCCGCTGCCGCGAAGCGCCGCCTCGACCTCCGGGTCCTGAATTCGCCCCCCGCGCGTGGGGAAAAGCGCTGGACTCCCGGCTGGCACAACCGGTGCAACACCTACGCGACGGCCCTCTAGGCCCGCCCCGACTTTCACCAGCCACGGATCCGGGATCACCCGGGCCCCCATGACCTTCACACTTTCATACCTTCCATTGCCTTTGACTTCTCTGCGCCTCTCCCCAATTCTCCCCGCCCTCCGCAACAAACGATTTTCCGATGGCCAGCGAAACAACTCTCATCCTCTTCAAGCCAGACTGCGTCCAGAAGGGACTCACCGGCATCGTTCTCGACCGCTATCTCAAGGCGGGCTTCCGCATCCGCGGGCTCAAGATGCTCGAGGCTACGGACGAACTGCTCAATGAGCACTACGCCCACATTGCCAGCCTCCCGTTCTTCCCCGACGTGCAGTCCTTCATGAAGGAAGCACCAATCGTTGCGCTTGCCCTCGAGGGCGAGGACGTGATCAGCCGCGTGCGTGATATTCTCGGACCCACCGATTCCAACGAAGCGGCCCCGGGGACGATCCGGGGTGACTTCGGGGCCAAGGACGGGGATTCCAAGATGCGCAACATTTGCCACGCCTCGGACAGTCCCGATGCCGCCGAGGCCGAGCTCAGGCGTTTCTTTGGCGAGGGTGAAGTCTTCGCCTAGGGTTCCCATCTGCCTGCCCGGTCCGTGACAGGCCCGACCACTTGAGTCCGGCATTACAGTGGCGGTCTTTTCCTCAAGGCCACCAGAAAGGGCCCGGTCTCAGACTCCCCGCGCCCCGAAATGGTGAGCGATGCCCCACCGGAGCTGCATGCCTCCGCGAATCGCACCACCTCCCCGGCTTCCTCGGCTCCCCCGGCATGGCCCCTGTAACAGACCACGCTCAAGATACCTCCCTCCCGCAGAACATCCCATGCCAGGGCGAGGGCGCGCAGGGTTTCCCCCGGCGTCGTCCTGCACTGGCGATCGCTCCCGGGAAGGTATCCCAGGTTGAACATGACCACCGCAACCGGAGCGGTCACATGCTTGTCGAGCTCCACGTGACTCTCCTGCAGAAGGACTACCGTATCCCCTCCGATCTTATGTCGGGCCAGTCGCACGCGGGTCGCCGCAAGGGCCTCCTCCTGGACATCAAAGGCAAGGACACAACCTTCCGACCCAACCAGCCGGGCGAGAAAAAGGGTGTCGTGTCCGTTTCCGGCGGTGGCATCAACCACGGTCTCACCCGGTTCCACCACCGCGCGCACGGCTTCATGGGCCTGCTCGGTCACCCGCATGCGGACCAGACTACACCGCCAGCGCCCGCACGTCCAAATCCTCCTCGATTTCCTTGCCCTCGCTGAGGTGCGAGGCCAGCCGCTCGCTCGCTCCCGGGGCATAGAGGACTCCCTTCGAACCCAGTCCATTGAAGATGGCGAGATCCTCCGTCTGCGGGTGCCGCCCAATGACCGGGCGACTCTGCCGCACAATGGGCCGCACTCCCGCCACATGCTCAACCACCTCGCAGGGCAGGCTCGTGAAGGAGCGAACGAGATCCTCGATCTCTTCCCGCCCGGCATCCGTGACACGATCGGTCAGGTCGTCCCAGCGGTAGGTGGATCCAGCCCGGAAGAGCCCTCCCCCGAGTGGAATAAGCCAGCCGTTGCGGCTTACGACCCGTTCTCCAGGAAATCCCGGAATGCGAACCGTCAACAGTTCGCCTTTCGCCCGCCGCTCGGGGAGAAAGGCAAAGGCCCCCGCTCCAAGCCCGGCCGCGCCCGCACACAGCACGGTAACCCCTCCTCCCGGGAGAGCCTCGGCGAGAGTTACTTCCTGCTCCTCGAAGACACCTGCCTCCATGAAGAATCTCCTGGAAGCTTTCAGGAAACGACGGGTGTCCAGCCACCCTCCACCCTTCCAGGTCACTCCCCCGTGGGGTGCGAAATACGGACGATTGCCCTTGTCTAGGAACCCTCCCATCCATGGCTCCAGCTCCCCCTTCTTCCGTTCGAGACGCGCACGCTCCTCGTCATCGGCAAAAAGACGCACAATGGGAACTTCGCGGAAAAACTGCTCCCCGAGAACCATCTCCACATTCCGGTAAAAGCTCATCGCCTCGGGCAGGAACTCCTCCAGCCTCCAGCTGGGGTTGAGCTTCCGGCCAGTCACCGGAGTCAGCAGGCCTGCCGAAATCAGGGACGTGCTGCGTCGACTCCCGCAATGGAGCAGACGAAACTGCACCCCCCGGTCCCAGAGACGCCAGGCCAGACAGGTGCCCGCAAGTCCCTGGCCAACGATAGTCACTTCGGTCGCCATGAAGGTCTCCTCTCTAAAACTCGCCATCCGGCCCGTTGCCACTTCTCCCCTTCGGCCAGTCTCTATTCCGGTTCACAACGGCCAGATCAGCGGGATCAGCAGGCAGGCCAGGATGCCCACCGCGATATTGAGCGGCATTCCGAAGACCACGAAGTCCCTGTAGTTGTACCCGCCGGGTCCATAGACCAGAAGGTTGGTCTGGTATCCCATGGGCGTGGCCATCGCGGTCGAAGCCGCAAAGGCCACCGCCATGATGAAGGGCTCCGGGTTGCAGCCCAGCTTGGCGGCCAGCTCAATCCCGAGTGGGGCACAGAGAACCGCCGCCGGCTTGTTCAGTATCAGCAGGCTCAGGGCCGCGGCCATGAAGTAGAACACCCAGAGGGTGGCGTGTTTACCCCACTCGCCGATCACCCCATGCAGCTGGTTTGCCGCTATATCCAGGGCCCCCGTCTTGTCCATGGCACTGCCCAAGGCAATCATGCCCGCGATCAGAACAAGGACCGGCCAGTCAATGGCCCGGTAGGCGTCGCGGGCGGTAAGCACCTTCGTCAACACAAGGAAAGCCGCTCCCCCCAGGGCCAGCACACTGATCGGCGCAAGACTGGCCGCGGCGAGAAGAACCACCACCAGAATCGTTCCCAGCGCGAGTGGCGCCTTGTGGCTCTCGATGACTTCATCGTGCACTCCCTCCAGCAGGATGAACTCGTTCCTGCTTCGCAGGTTTTCCAGCGCCTCCGTTGTGCCGCGCACGAGGAGGATGTCCCCCATCCGCAATTCAAGGTCAGCAATATCCCGCTGGTGATGGCGCCCCCGTCGTTGCAGGGCAAAGACCGAGACATCAAACTGCTTGCGCAAGCCGAGATCCCGGCAACTCTGCCCAATAAAGGGAGACTCCGGAGCCACCATGAGCTCGAAGAGGGTCATTTCCACCCGCTTCACATCCGAAACATCCTCGTGCAGATCCGCAGCGATACTGATGGAATGCTGGCGATCCAGTTCCAGAATCTTGTTGAGATCTCCTCGGACAAGCAGGATGTCATTCAATTCGAGCGGCATCTCTCTCTCCAGCCTCTGCACACGGTCCCCCCGGATCAGCTCCGCCACTTTCATGCCGGCCGCCGCAAGCGGCGTTTCAGACAGCTTCTTGCCGATAAGGTCGGAGTCCGTTCCGATCCGCACCTGGGTGATATACTCCTTGGCGTCCTCGGCAGAGAGCGTGGACGCGATGGTGGTGTGATTGGGCAGCATTCTCCAAGAGCACGTCAGCAAATAGACCATCCCGATCACCACGATGGCCAACCCCACCCCGGCAAACTCGAACATACCGATGTCAAACCCGACCTCTGCCGCGTAAGAGGCGATCAGGATATTGGAAGACGTCCCGATCAGGGTGCAGCTGCCTCCGAGCATGGAAGCGAAGGAAATCGGCATGAGGAACTTCGAAGGACTGGCCCCGATGCGGGCACATACCGTCAGGACAGCCGGAATGAAGACGACCACCACCGGCGTGTTGTTGATGAAGGCCGACATGAAGCACACCGTGGCCAGCGCAAAGACCATGAAGCGGAGCGGGCTGCCGCGGGAAAAATCCGTCAACTTTCCACCCAGTGCTGCGACCAGACCACTCCGCATCAGGGCGGCACTGAGAACAAACATTGCCGCAATGGTGACAAGGGCCTCGTTACTGAATCCAAGCAGGAGCTCCTTGGGCTGCAGAATTCCCAGCAGACCGAGAGCCACCATGATGAGCAGCCCGACGATGTCCGTCCGCACTCTGTCGGTTACGAAGAGGACCACCGTGAGCGCCAGCATCACGTAAACCACAATGATTTCCCAAGTCATCCCTGCAGACAGAGCAATGACCCGGCCCGCGGGGCGGGTCAACTCCGGGAATAAGCAACCGCGGGAAACAGAAGCCCCTAGAGCGTGAAATTAGGGCTCTGGCTGAGGAAGGTCTTCGGATTCTCGAAGATCACCTTGTGGATCAGCTCGGCGGCATGCTGACGCTTCTTCATTTCAAGGGCGCACTTTATGACGGCAAGGGGGTCGGAGATGCCCCAGTCACATGCCGAATTCATCCAGATGCGCTCCGTCCCGAAGGTCTCCAGGATATCAATGGCGCGGCCCGGAGTGCACTTCGATTCAGGATAGAGGGTCATCCCCACCCAGAAACCGGCATCGAGGGCAATCGACGCAGTGTGCTCCTCGACATGATCGATGACGACGCGGTCCGGGGAGACTTGCGCATTCTTCAAGGCATCCACAATGAGGCGCGTGCCCTTGAGCTTGTCCTCGAGGTGGGGAGTGTGAACCAGAATGGGCAGGTCCCGCTCCTGGGCCAGCGCGATGTGCTCCTCCAGGATGGTGTGCTCGTTGCGCGTGTTCTTGTTCAGGCCGATCTCTCCGATTCCCAGCACATTCGGCTGATCGAGAAACTCCGGGATCATGGACAGCACTTCCCGTCCGAAGACCACGTCGTCCGCTTCCTTCGGGTTGATGCAGAGCCAGGTAAAATGAGGAATGCCGAACTTGGCGGCCCGGGCTGGCTCGTACTGCGTCAGCTGACGAAAATAGTCACGGAACCCCTCCACCGAGCCCCGGTCAAATCCGGCCCAGAAGGCCGGTTCGCAAAGCGCCTCGCAACCCGCCTGCGCGATCAACTGGTAGTCGTCGGTAGTCCGACTGACCATGTGGGCGTGTGGCTCAATGTATTGCATGAACTTTTCCTCGCTGGCTGCCCGTTACTGTCCAACTTCCTGCGGAGCGCCGTAAGCGAACTGGATCTCCGCATTCTCCGTCGGCTCCGTCGAGTGATCCGAAAGAGACTCCAGGACCGCCTTCGCCCGTGGCTCGCCACCCGGGTTCAGCATGGCCTCCAGAGCCCTGAGGAATCCCGAGTGCCTGAAATCGGTCTCGCCTTCGTGACGATCGACCCTGTCGAGGAAGGCCGCGATATCGATGAGCTTGTATCGGGCATCCATGAAATACAGGTCGAGGATGTCGGTCTTGCTGGGCATGGCCCGAATGTAATGATCTCCCCGGCATTCTGAAGAAGGAATTTAGGATAAAATCTGCTGGCCCAAATCTAACCAGCAGGGAATACAGGCCTGCACATGGGCACACGCGACCTCGGACTGCAACCACTCGATCGCATGATGGAGGCATGGGGCCTCACCAATACCGACCTGGTGGAAACTTCACCGGAACAGCTCACTCACAAACAGATGAGACGGGCACGCTCCGGACGCCAGCTCACTCTGAAAATGATGATGAAGGTCAATCGAACCTTCAATATCGCCATCTGGCACCGGCTCGATGACGGGCAGAAGGAGCGGTTTGTCGAGTATGGCCACAAGGACCTGTTCAACTACGCCAAGGGGCACGATCCCGGGGCCGGGGACCCGAATGCGGCGATCGCAAGGGAACTCCTGGGGTAGAACCGCCTGCCATCAATTGAATTGTCTCGGCCGGTTTTACACCGTAGGGTTTCCGACCAGTCGCGCACCCTCGCGCAAACCCCCTCCTCCTCATGACATCCCCCAATGTTCGGCTCGTCGCCCTGATGTTGATTGCATCGGTGTGGGCGGGCGCCTCCGGGGTGAGCGGAAACCCGCTCCCCCCCACCGACATCCAACTCGACACCAGCACACTCCTCCCGGGCTCCCCGGTAGGAACTGAAGTTGGCGTCTTGAACACCACGGACCCCAACCCCGGGGATAATGTCTTCACCTATGAACTGGTGGCCGGCGCAGGGGACTCACACAATGCCCTCTTTTCCATCGCAGGACCCCGGCTGGAAACGGCCTCGGGACTGGGTGCCGCCGGAAGCAACTATTCGATCCGGGTGCGCTCCACCGACCCCACTGCTCTATCGACGGAAAAAATCTTCGCCATCATGGTCATTACCGGTCAGGCCCCAACCGGAATCACCCTGAGCGCCCTTGCCATTTCCGCAGACTCGCCACCGGGCTCACCCGTGGGTCTCCTTTCGAGTTCCGATCCAGATCCGGCAGACCTGCACACCTACGCGCTGGTACCGGGAGAGGGAGATGATGACAATGGGGCTTTTCAAATCTCCGGGAGTGAACTGCGCACCACCGGAAACCTTCCCCGGGGAGGCGCGACCTTGCGCGCACGGGTGCGCTCCACTGATCTCGGAGGCCTGTCGACCGAGCAGTCCTTCATTATCCAGGTTGTCGTCCCCGCCGTGCGCATCAGCGAGTTCATGGCGAGCAATACCTCCGCCCTGCTGGACGAAGACAACGATTCTTCCGACTGGATTGAAATCTTCAACGACCAGAATGAGGAACTGAACCTGGCCGGCTGGCATCTCACCGACAACGCGGGCGACCTGACCAGGTGGCAGTTCCCATCCCGCGTCATTCCCGGCAATGGCCGGCTGGTGGTATTCGCCTCGGCCAAGAACCGTGCCGGGGCAAACGATCCCGAACTACACACCAATTTCAACCTGTCCTCCTCCGGCGAATTCCTCGCCCTCGTGCGCCCGGACGGTCAGACCATCGTCTCTTCCTACGCCCCCGTCTTCCCTCCCCAGCTCGCGGACATTTCCTACGGGCTGAGCCCGAGCGGCACAATCGAGGGATTTCTCTCTCCCCCCACGCCCGGGAACCCCAACGAAACGCCCTCCCCGAGCGGCATCAATATCGCGCAGGTCAGCGTGGACCGCGGATTCTATACGACCCCCTTCGAGCTCACTCTCGCTCCCAGTATTCCGGGCTCGGTCATCCGCTACACGCTCGATGGCAGCAAACCCACCACCTCTTCGGGATCAATCTACTCCGGACCGATCACCATGTCGGAAACCACTACCCTGCGGACGATTTCGTATCTCCGGGGCGGCGACGGCCCGCAGTCCGTCATCCGGACCCATACCTACATCTTCGCCAACGACGTCATCACCCAGAACGTGATGTCATCTGCCATTACCGGACATCCCTCCTGGGGTCGACGCATGCTGAGATCACTTCTCACCCTGCCCACCGTCTCGCTGGTCAAGACAGGTGGAATCTCCACCTCCGAGTCCGAAACCTCAATGGAACTGATCTTCCCCGATGGCACCACCGGCTTCCAGGCCGACTGCGGAGTGGAGCATTTCGGTGGCCACAGCATCAACTCTCCGAAGAAGAGCATGCGCCTCAGTTTCAAGAAAGCCTACGGGCCGGCTCGCATCAATTACGACTTCTTCGGCGGAGAGGCCGCGACAATATTCGACCAGATCATCCTTCGCTCCGGCTCCCATGACACATGGTTCTGGACGCACCCGAGCGGACACGGCGGGATTTTCATCCGCGGCCGCTGGGCCTTCGATCGTCAACTCGAGGCCGGAAACGTCGCTCCACATGGACGATGGGTGCATGTCTACATCAACGGAACCTACCATGGGATGCATCACCTCATGGAACGTCCCAATGCCGCCTTCATGGCCTCCTACTTCGGCGGAGACAAGGAGGACTACGAGGCTCTCAATGCAGGCAGTCCGATCGACGGTAACAAGAGCACGTGGAACGCGATGAAGTCCGTTCTCAACGACTACCAGCAGCTCAGGAACTACATGGACGTAAAGAATTATGCCGACTACATGCTGCTCCAGTTCTACGGCGGTAACGACTGGGACTGGAACACGTCCCAGAACTGGTCCTCTGCCAGCCGCAAGGCCCCTAACGCATCCTACAAGTTCTTCGCGTGGGACAGCGACGTCCTGATGCGCACCACCCTGAATGCCAACGTCATCAACCGTGGTGGCCCCGAGAACCTCTGGAGCAGCATCAGGAATCACGAGGAGTTCAAGAGACTTCTCGCCGACCGGGCGCAGAAGTTCTTCTTCAATAATGGCATGCTGACCCGCGACCGGGTTCTCACCCAGCTTGATGAACTGGCAGCTCGCATCGATATCGCCATCATAGCCGAGTGTGCCCGGTGGGGTGGCGGAAGCTACACCCCGAGCACCTGGGCAGGGGAACTCAGCGAGATAAAGCGCGACCTTGTAGAGCAACGTACCGAGGTCGTGGTCGCCCAGCTTCGTGCGGCAGGCATGTTCCCCGCCTTCGACGCCCCGCTCTTCAGTCAGTTCGGGGGTCCGGTCCCCCCGGACTACAGGCTCACTCTCTCCCTCGCTTCCAATGCCAGCGGCGGCCAGATCTTCTACACGACGGATGGCTCTGACCCCGCCGGCGAAGCCCTTCCCCCCAACAGCATCGAAACCGTGCTCTGCGATCAGGGCGCGCCCGCCAGGGCCCTGATCCCCTCCACTACCAATGGCGGAAACCTGCTGGGCGACCTCTGGAAAGGCGGCGAAGAACCCTTCGATGATGCTTCCTGGCTGAATGGCACGACAGGAATCGGTTACGACACCGGCAGCGACTACGACACCCTGGTCGGCCTCGACGTGCAGGCCATGCGCAGCGAGAACGGCTCGGCCTTCGCACGCGTCCCCTTCTCCCTTACCGCAGAGCAGCTGGCTGCCATCGATCAGCTGCGTCTCGACATGCAGGCCGAGGACGGCTTCGTGGCCTATCTCAACGGGGTGAAGGTCGCCAGTCTGCAGGAGCCTTCTCCCCTCGACTGGGACTCTCTCGCGGACGGCGCCACAAGGGACTCGGATGCCATCCAGTTCGTGGCGCACAATCTCTCTCCCTTCGTCGGGGAGCTGAGAGTGGGCACCAACATCCTCGCCTTCCAGCTTCTCAACCAGAGTGAAGGCAGCAGTGACATCCTCTGCATGCCCCGCCTCGTCGGCATCACGTTCCCGGATGCCCCGGGCGATGAGAACGGCGGCCAGCTCTACACCGGCCCGATCACACTCAACAAATCCGGCCTGATCCGCACACGCGTACAACGCAACGGTGAGTGGTCCGCCCTCGACGAGGCCTTCTTCTATGTGGACGCCCGGGCTCCCCGGCCCGGCGACCTTGTTGTCTCCGAAATCAATTACAACCCTCAGGGTGCCGACGACGCTGAGTTCGTGGAATTGCGGAACGTCAGCACCGCAAAACTCATCCTGGACGGGCTGCAGTTCAATGATGGTTTCTCCTTCACCTTTCCATCCCAAACCGTGCTGGCGCCAGGTGCGTCCACGGTGGTGGTGGGCAACGAAAGCGTCTTCGCGGGCCGATATCTCGATCCCGGGTCTCCCTGGTTCGCGGGAGCACCACAGGTTGCGGGCACCTTCACGGGCGCCCTCGACAACGGCGGTGAAATCCTCGAACTACTGGATGCCGGGGGCGGGGAACTGCTTCGCTTTGCCTACAACGACTCGGGAAGCTGGCCGGGGCGTGCCGATGGGCGGGGAAGCTCCGCTGAACTGGAAGACCTCGCGGACCTGCCAACTGCCCAGCCTGAACTGAATGCCTTTCTGGCCAATGGTGAGCGCTGGCGGCCATCCAGCGAATACCATGGTTCGCCCGGGCGGGACGGCGAAGGGCCCGACAACCGAGTCGTCTTTAACGAACTGCTGTCACAACCCGGGACCGGCCAGCTCGACTGGTTTGAACTCGTCAACACCACCCCGGGCACCTTGAGCCTCGGTGGCTGGTTCCTCTCCGATGACAGCGCCAACTACAGGAAATACGAGATCCCGGCCGACACCAGCCTGCAGGGAGGAATGTTCCTCCTTTTCGATGAGAGTGACTTCAATACCGGAGCCGGACTCGTTGACTTCACCCTCGAGGGGAATCGAGGGGATGATCTCTATCTTCTGGAGGCGGATTCTTTCGGAAATCTCGTCCGCTTCGTGGACCGGGTGGAATTCGGGGCTGCCTCGGAGAACGAGTCCTTCGGTCGCTGGCCCGATTCCTCCGGCAATCTCTTTCCCATGCTCACGCAGACGCCCGCGGCACCCAACGACGCCGCTGGCAACTCCGTCCGCGTTGGATCCGTAGTGATCAGTGAAGTCATGTACAATCCGTCTGGTTCACCGGATAATGGCTTCGAGTACATTGAAATCTGCAACGCCGGACCCGTGATCGAGGAACTCGCCAACTGGAGCCTGCGGGGGGAAGCAGATTACGATTTCCCCGCCGGGGCTCTCGCTCCGGGCGACGTCCTCATCGTCGTCGGCTTCGACCCCGACAATGATCTCGCCTCGAGGGACTCCTTCCTCGGGACGTATCCCAGCGCAACCCCCGCCCAGCTCCGTGGCCCATGGTCGGCCGGGTTTGCCAACCTTCTCGACAACGGAGGCGCCGCCATCCGCCTGGAACGGGCAGGCCGTCTGGTCAGTCCGCCCGGTGAGTCCCCGTTTTATCCCGCTCTCTTCGAGGATGCCGTGATATTCAATGACACCGCCCCCTGGCCGACCTCCCCGGACGGCTCCGGCCCTTCGCTCACCCGGATCAGTCCGGCCATCTACGGAGACAACCCCGCCAACTGGCAGGGTGACGACCCAAGCCCCGGAATTCACCAGACTTCAACGACCCCCTACTCTGCATGGGCTGCAGCCTCCGGGCTGGGGGCCGGTCCCGGGGCCCACCCCTTCTCCGACTTCGAGCAGGATGGTATTCCAAACCTGCTGGAGTTTGCCCTCGGATCAGACCCCACCACCCGGGACCTTGCGCTCCTCCCGCAACCGGGCATGCAGGCCGTCGAAGTGGATGAGCAGACCTCCGAATACCTTACTCTCACCTACCGCAGGAGGCGGGATACCCCTCCCCTGTCCTACACCGTCGAGGTGAGCAGCGACCTCAGCGACTGGCAGCCAACACCTCATCAAATCGGTCCCCCGGTGGACAATGGGGACGGAACGGATTCCATTACTGTGCGCGACCTGCAACCCATCGCCTCAGGTGTGCGCCGCTTCATTCGGCTCGCCGTGACGGAGCAGTAACCCGAGGGCGACGCCCCCGCTACCTTGAAGAAGGCGAACTGCCGCCTGCACTCACAGTCCGCCTTCCCTGAGCAGCTGTCCCCGCCATTCTTTCCGGTTGAAGCCAAATCCGGGAGCGCCGGCAGCTGTGCCCCCCGGAAAACCCCACGGTCGAGCCCGGCCTCAGCCCCTTGGAGAACAGCCCGACACTCCGTTTTATCCAAGTTTTTGCTGCATCCACTGCCAGCCCTTGTGATTAAACCCCCGCGTGCAACTCGACCACCACCATCACCTCGCTTACTGCACCAACATCCACCCCGCCGAGACCTGGGAGGAAACCCTGAACGCTCTGCAGGAGCATACCCTCAAGGTCAGGGACCGGGTCGTTGACTCAGGCACACCCTACGCCATCGGGCTGCGACTCTCCGCCCTCGCGGCCCGGGAGTTGCTGGAGGGCGATCATCTCCCGGCCTTCCGGGACTGGCTCGCCCGGGAGAACTGCTACGTATTTACCATCAACGGTTTCCCCTATGGCGCCTTCCACGGCACCCGGGTCAAGGAGAACGTCTACCGCCCCGACTGGTCCACTCAGGACCGCCTCACCTACACCTGCCAGCTTTTCGAGATTCTCGCCCAGCTCGCCCCTGCCGGCAGGGAAGGCTCTGTCTCGACGCTCCCCGGGTCCTTCAAGGCCTTCCAGGCCGACGAGGCCCTCCTTTTCGCCAACCTCGAGGCATGTGCCCGACACCTCGACGCCCTCTCCGAGTCCTCCGGCCTCGACCTCCACCTCGGGCTGGAACCTGAACCGCTCGGCCACTTCGAAAACACCGAGGACACCCTCGCCTTCTTCGAGCGGTTCCTCGCCCAGTCCTCTGAGCGGGATCTTCTCCTGCGGCGGGTCGGCATCAATTACGACACTTGCCACTTCGCGGTTGAGTTCGACAACTGCCATCAGTCCCTCGATGCCTTTCGCTCCGCCGGCCTTCGCATCTCCAAGGTCCACCTTTCCAACGCTCTCGCCTTCGACCTCGATGACCCCGCCGCCGTCGAGGCCATCCGCCGTTTTGATGAACCAGTCTACCTCCACCAGCTCATTGCCAACCGGAAGCCACTCCTGCGCTTCCCCGATCTCCCCGAGGTCCGGCCAACCGCACTTGACAACCTGCCCGCGGGCACCGAGGCGCGCGTCCACTTCCACATTCCCCTCTACTCCGAACCCGCCACACCCCTGCGCTCCACCAAGTCCCATGTGAGAGATCTCCTCGCCTACCGCCGTGAACATCCAGACTTCTGCTCCCACTTCGAGATTGAGACCTACACCTGGGGCGTTCTCCCTGCTGAACTGCAGAAACCCATTGTCGATCAGATTGCCGAGGAATACCGCTGGACCCTTGCCCAGCTCTGAACAAGCTCCGGGAGCGGAACCATCCGCGCCTCCCAAGCCTCCTACCCCGTGCCAAGCACCCGTCAACGCCTTATCGATCTCCTGGCCATCGGACGTGTGGCCAACCTGCCCACCGTCTGGTCCAACGTCATGGTGGGCTACCTCCTGGCATGGTGCACTCTTCGTTACGGGTTTGCCGGCCCCGGACCCGGCGAATCCTTGCTGAGGGAATGGGGCACACTGCTCACCCTTCTCACGGGCACCACCTGTGCCTATCTCTTCGGCACTTTTCTCAATGACTGGAAGGACGCAGCCTTTGACCGGGAGCACCGACCAGAGCGTGCCATTCCCAGCGGACGCTGGTCCTCGGGAACAATCCTCACCTTCGCCCTCCTCTTCGCCACAACGTCCTGTGCCTGCTTTCTCTCACTCGGCACCAAACCCCTCGCCGCCGGGAGCGCTCTCCTGCTCTGCATCATCGTCTACACCGTCATCCACAAGAGCACCCCCTCGGCCATTATTCCAATGGGCCTGTGCCGGGCCCTCCTCTACGTCCTCGCCTTCCTCTCCGCCCCCGGACAGGACTCCCCGGCCGGCTTTCGGCCACCGACGACAACGTTTCTCGGCCTCCTTCCCGAAAACATCTCTTTCACAATCGCCCTCATGGCCCTGGGCATCTTCACCTATGTCGCCGGTCTTACACTCGCTGCCCGCTTCGAAAGCCGTCCCGAGCAACTCCATTTTCCAAAAGTCTTCCTCTGGCTCCTCATCTTCCTCTGCTTTCTGACCCATACCTGGTGGTGGATCTGGCAGCGCCCGCCCTTTCTGGACGGCTGGCACCTTGCCCTCCCCGCCCTCCTCTGCCTCCTGCCGTTTCTCCTCTGGGTCGTCCGGGCGCTTTTCGTAATAAAAAAATCCATTCCCGACTTTGTCTCCCGTGCTCTTGCCGGGCTCTGCCTCGTGGACCTTCTCGCCTACGCAGGCATAGCCGCCACCATCCGCACAGGCTGGGCAGCCCTCGATGCCAGCCCACTCTACCTCGCGCTCATTCCGCTCTCCTGCTTTCTCTTCGCCCTGCTGCTCCAGCGCCTGGCCCCCGCAACCTGATTTCGCCCAAGGTTTCTTCCGTGAACTCAGCCAGCGGGAGGGGCGGAAACTTCTCCTGCACAAGTCAGTGGACAGAATCGCGGACGTGGGCTCAACTCCCGTGCTCTCTTGCGGAACGAAACACGCACACCTGAAAAGAGGAACCGCCTCCACCTTTCGGAGCGCTACGGCCGACTCTTGCTCGGTCATAAGCGCACCTTCGCCGCCCTCGTGGTCCTTCTCAGCGCGCTGGCGCTTGTCGGGTTGCCCCAAATCCGCTTCGACGGTGAACCACGCAAGATCTTCAAGCAAAGCGATGACGATTTCGCCGCGCTGGAGGAATACTTCGACCAGTTCGGAGCAGACGATAACAACGTCATTCTCCTGCTTCACGGCGATCTTTTCACTCCCGAGTTCTCCCGGGCCCTGCGGGGCTATGTCCAGGAGTGTGAAAACTCTCCCAAGGTCGTCTCCTCCCTCAGTATTCTCGACGTTCCCGGACCCGGCGACCACCCGCTCCTCCCCGGACCCGATGCGGAACAACACATCTTTGAGGAGGCCAGGGCCGCAGCAGCTTCCCATCGCTTCGCCACCGGGCAGCTCATCTCCGAGAGCGGCCGCACGATCCTGGTCACTTTCCAGCTCATCGAGGACGAACCTCAGACCATTGGCAAGGTTCGCCCCATCTATGAAGAGCTCAAGGCGATCCGGGACAAATGGTTTGCAGGCCTCCCCTACGAAGCCATCTACGCAGGGAGCGTGGCCTCGCGCGTAGAGACACTCGTCGGCATTCGCAACGAGTTTTTCCAAATCACGGCCATTGGTGCCCTGATCGCGATCGTAATCGCCCTCATCCTCTTCCGAAGTGTTACCACGACCCTGATTGTATCCGCTGGACCCGGAATTGCCGTCCTCTGGACTCTCGGCCTCATGGGCTGGTTGGGCCTGGACATCGAGGGCATAAGCACTCCCCTTCCCGCCATCGTCTTCGTGGTAGCCTTTGCGAATGCCATTCACCTCATGATCGACATCCGGCGATCGCGCCGCCTGGGGCAAAGCCCCGGTTCGGCCACCCGCATCGCCATTGAGCACCTCGGACTGGCCTGCCTGCTCACCTCCCTGACCACGACCATCGGCTTCGCTTCCCTCACCCTCGCCGATACCGGAAGCGTCCAACGCTTCGGGCTTTCCACGGCTGCTGGTTCGGTCCTTGGCCTGATTTCCAATCTCACTGTTGTTCCCCTCCTCGCTTCAGTCACGGGACGTCGCCCCCGGAGACTCCCGGCGGAGAGCGTCAAGAAGCGGGAACCACGCGGGCTGCTCGCCTCCGTCGCCGGCGGGGTCATCACACTCTCCCTGCCCCTCACCCTGCTCGGAATCGTGGTCACCGGCATCCTCCTCTGGGCTGCCTCCCAGCTGAAGTCTGACATCGTGTGGACCGAGTCCCTTCCCGCGGACTCCGAAATCACGCGTGCCATGGAGCGCGCTGATCAGGAATTCGGCGGCGTCATGCAAGCACGCATCATAGTCACCTGGGACCAATCGCTTTCCTTCGGGGACAGGGAGATCTTCGACCTCCTGCGCGAACTGAAAAGTCTCGCCGAGACCGATCCCACCTTCAGCGGTTCTCTCTCTCTCCTCAATTTCCTTCCTCCCTCCGTTCAGTCACTCCCTCCCCCGGCCCTCAACCAAGCGGTTTCCTTCATTCCCGAGGAGGTGAGAACCCGCCTCCTGCGTACGGACCTGCGCCGCACCGTCCTGACCACCCGGATGCCCAATACAGGGGCGGCAAAAACCCGCCCCGCCCTCACCCGCCTCCAAGCCGACCTCGACAGCCTCGAGGCCCGCTATCCGGGAATTTCCCTCCATGTGACCGGCTCCGCCGTCATCGCCGCAGAAAACATGACCAACATCATTGGTGATCTCGTCCGCAGCCTCTCCTTCGCCTCCATTACTGTCTTCATTGTTCTCACGATCGCCCTGCGCTCCCTGACGCTCGGGCTCCTCAGCATCATCCCCAACGCCTTTCCCCTTCTCTTCAACGCAGGCATCCTCTACCACCTCGACAAACCTCTCCAGATCACCAGCGTGCTTACCTTCAGCATCTGCCTCGGAATTGCCGTGGACGACACCATTCACTTTCTCATTCGCTTCCTGCGCGAACGAAAACAGGGTGCCGACGTTCACCTCGCCATCAAACGGTCCTTCGAAACCGTGGGCCTTGCCCTGCTCCTCACCACCGCCATTGTCAGCAGCGCCTTCCTCGCGGCCATGACAAGCTCCCTCCCGGCCATCGTCCTCTTCGGCGCTCTCGCATGCTCCGCTCTCTTCGCGGCCCTCATTGGCGACCTTCTCCTGCTTCCCGCAATGCTTGAGCGCGTCGTCGGCAGGGCCGAGCGCGCCGAGCGCGCCCGCCTTAAACGCCTCCGTAGCATCGAACGCCTCTAGGAGGCGCTCCCTCCACTCTGAGCACCAATTCACGATCCTCATGCGCCTCCTCCCCCTCATCCCGGCACTCTTCGCGCTCCTGCTCGCCAGCTGTATCGAGGGAGAAGAGGAAATCTGGCTCGAGAGAGATGGCTCGGGACACATGGAGGCGACCTACAGGATGCCCACCGTGGTCATTCAGAAGCTCGGCGGCCCGGAAGAATTCGTGCGCTCTCTCAAAGAGGCCGCAGCCCGGGATCCCCATGTCGCCATTACCGAGGCCAGCCATGAAGCCCGAAGCGGCGTGGTCACCCTTCGGTTCTCAGCCAATTTCGACGACCTCCGCAAACTGGCTGCCTTTCCTCAACGCCAGTTCCGGGATCCCGACCGACCCGATGTCCCCGTCAGGGAGGAGGTCCTCTTCGGAGAAACCGAGATTGATGTCTCCTGGCGGGGAATCTCCTACCAACGCACTATCGACCTCAGCTCCCTGCTCCAGTCCAACCCGATGGCCCGCAACTTCGTCCGCGTCCCCGGCCTTCTCAGGGACTCTTCCTTCCACTACATCCTGAACCTCCCCGCTTCTGCTACCGAGACCAACGCCACGACGGCCTCGGGTGATGGTCAGAGACTTGAGTGGCACTTTCTCCTCAAGGATCACGTCAGCAGCCCCATGCATCTCAAGGCCCATGGCAAAATCCCCTTGCCCGGCATTCTCTGGTTTCTCGGCCTCATTCCCCTGCTTGCTCTCGTTCTCCTCTTCTTTATTCGAAACCAACGCTCCATGGCCAAACTCCGCCAAAGGACTCTTCGCGACCTGTCAGGATCACGTCGCGGGCAGGAGAATCAACCGTAACACGCGGGCCGGACTCCCATGGCCCTCCCTACCCGGTCAACAGGCTCTTCGCCATCGAGCGAGCCTCCGCACTTTCGCCGCCCAGCATGCGCATGAGTTCCTCTACCCGGGCCTCGCCCTCAACCTCCTGCAGCAGCGAGAGCGTGCGCCCCTTGACCACCTTCTTATGCACGAGGAAATGCTGTGAGGCGAGGGCCGCGACCTGGGGAAAATGAGTAATCGCCACGACCTGGTGTTCCTCACCCAAGGCCGCCATCTTCTCCCCAACCGCACGGGCAACCTCCCCTCCCACGTTAGCATCGATCTCATCAAACACCATGAGAGGCGTGCGGTCCTGCCTGGCCAGGGCGCTCTTGATCGACAACATCACCCGCGAAATTTCTCCACTTGAGGCAATCTGCCGCAATGGCTTGAGTGGCTCGCCCGGATTGGGCCCAAAGGAAAATTCCACATTTTCCAGACCCGTCCCGCTCGGCTCGGTCTGAGGCTCAAGGTGGACCTCAAAGGCCGCCTGCTTGAATCCCAGCTCCACCAGATGCTGCCGGATCGCCTTGGCCAAGCGTGGCGCAGCCTTGCGCCGCTTCGAGGTAAGGGCTGCACCCGATGTCATCACTTCCTGCCCGGCGGCTGCCGCCGCTGCCTCCAGTTGTTCAAGAAGCTCCCCTCGATTCTCCACCGCGCCCAGACGCTCGACCGCACGGGCGCCACTGTCCACCACATCCTCCAGGGTCGGCCCATACTTCCGCTTCAGGCTTTCGAGGAGGTCGACCCGCTCCTCGAGGGCCGCCGCCTGCTCCCGATCGAGGTCAATTTCTCCCAGGTAATGCTCCAACTCCCTCGAAAAGTCCTCAAGTTCCACTACCGCAGTCTCCAGACCAGCCGTCCACTCGCGGGCAGCCGGGTCGTCCTTCTCAATCTCACCTATCAGGCGCTGTAGTTCCCTCACCCGGTCCAGCACACCGGTCTCTTCCACGGTTACCAGGCCCAGGGCCTGCCCCGCCATCTCCACGAGCTTGGCGCTGTTGGCGGCCCGCTGGTAGCGCTCCTGCAGCTCTCCTTCTCCTGCTGGATCGATTCCAGCCCCTTCGATTTCCTCTACCTGGTGGCGCAGCAGCTCGAGTTCCTGCTCACTGGCTTCCTCCGCATCACGCACTTCCCGCCAACGCGCCTCCGCATCACGCCAGCGCGCCCAGCTTTCCCTGTAGGCATCCCCCGCCTTGCCCGCTCCCGCATAGGCGTCGAGCATCAGAAGCTGACGCTCTACCGAGAGCAGGGACTGGTGATCGTGCGGACCGTGCAGGTCGACCAAGTTCTTCCCAATCTCCTTGAGCACGTTCAGAGTCGCGGGCGAGTTATTCACGAACTGCCGGTTGGAGGACGCTCCCACCACTCGTTTGATGAGGAGCTGCCCGTCCTCGCAGGGCTCCAGCCCCACCTCCTGAAGGAGCCGGTTCACCGGCTCCGCATCCGGCAGATCAAAGATCGCCTCCACGTGGCAACTCTCTGCCCCCGTGCGGATCAACCCCTTGTCCCCCCGTTGCCCCAGGACCAGCTTGAGAGCACCCACGATGACCGATTTTCCGGCCCCGGTCTCCCCGGTTACCCCCACCAACCCGCCATCGAGTTCCCAATCAAGCCTCTCCACGAGGGCCAGGTTTCGGATTTTCAGAAGACTCAGCATCCGCTCTTTTTCGTGCCGCCGATTATGCAATCATCGGGCCGCGTTTCAATCGCCACCATTCCCAAGTGTGAAAATTCCCAGTCGCGCGACATTCAAACGCTGGTTCCAGACCAACGATGCGCCCGTTGCGGTTCAGTTCGTGAAATACGGGATATGCGGCCTGGCCAGCACCCTCGTCCTCCTCGTGATCGTCATCGCACTGTCCCTCACCCTCCTTCCGGCCATGGACTGGTCGGTCATTGACGGACAACCCATCACCGACGCCCTGCGCCAGCGCAACCTCATCATCAACAACCTGATCGCCTTTCCCTTCTCCAACCTGACCGCGTATTTACTCAATATTCGTCTCGTCTTCGTCCCCGGCCGCCATTCCAGACTGATCGAATTCGCCAGCTTCACGGCCATTTCCGCGGTGAGCTTCGCGGCCGGACTGCTCGGGGGCCCCTTTCTCGTCAGCCGCTTCGGCCTGCCCAGCCTGCTTGCCCAGCTCATGCTCGTGACCACTTCGGCTCTGGTGAACTTTCTCTGTCGTAAATTCCTCGTCTTTGCCCGGTAGTGCTGTCCACCTTCCTGTGGGCGAAACGCCCGCTCCCTTCATCCCTCTACTCCTCCATTACACCGTCGCTCCAACTCCCCGTCACCGCCACCTTCCTCGGGACCGGCACCTCGGTAGGCGTCCCGGTCATCGGTTGCGACTGTCCGGTCTGCACCTCCAATCACCCCGGAAACCAGCGCACACGCTCCTCCCTGCATCTCGAGATGCCCGGACTCTCCCTGCTGGTCGACACCGGCCCGGACCTCCGGGAGCAGGCCCTGCGCGAAAACCTGCGCACCGTGGATGCCGTTCTCTATACCCACGCCCACCTCGATCACGTAGCAGGCTTCGACGAACTCCGGGCCTTCTGCTGGCACCGTGAGGCCCCCCTCCCGATCTACGCCGGCCCGGAAACGATGGATGCCCTCACCCGCATGTTTCCATGGGCGATGTCCAATACCTCTTCCAGCTACGTCCGACCTGACCCCCATCTCGTGGAAGGCCCCTTTCAGCTCGGCCCCCTGGCCATTACTCCCGTCCCCGTGCTGCACCCCAAAGTGGAAACCTTCGGCTATCGCTTCGACCTTCCCACCGGACACACCCTCGCCTACCTCAGTGACGTCAAGGAAATCCCTCCCGCCAGCCGGGCCCTGCTCCCTGATCTCGACATCCTCATTATCGACGCCCTCCGGCCAAGGCCGCACCCTACGCACATGAACGTCGAGGAAGCCCTTGCCACCATTGCAGACCTGCAACCCTCCCGGGCCATCCTCACACACCTCGCCCACGAGATCGACTACCGCACCGCACGTGAGGATCTCGCCCTCCCGGACTCAGTCAGCCTCGCCCATGACGGGCTCAAGTTGAGGTTTGAGAAGGGAGAACGCTGCGCTAGGGTCCTTCCCCCGACTTCATGATGCGCATATTCTCCCTGCTCCTCGGCACCCTTCTCGCATTGCCAGCCCTCCGGGCCGCCCCTGCGGCCATCCCCCCGGAGTCCGTGGTCGTGCTCTACAACAGCAACCTGCCCGAGTCCCGCCTTCTCGCCCGGCACTACGCCGAGGCGCGCTCCCTCCCCCGGGAAAACATCGTGGGCCTTCCCATGCCCGCATCTGAGGAGATCTCCCGCCAGCAATATGAAAAAACCATCCGGGATCCCCTGCGCAGGCTGTTCGACAAGCGCGAGTGGTGGAAACGGGGCAGTGCGGGGAATGCCCGCATTCAACCCACCTCCCGCAAAAGAAGCATCCTCGTGACCGTTCGCGGCGTGCCCTACAAGATCGCCCGCACACCGGACACCATATCCCCAAACCAACTCAACAAGCGCCCCTTCGCAGCCAATCCCAAGGGCGACGATTCCTCCGTCGATTCTGAACTCAGCCTCCTCGGCGTGGAGGGCTATCCCATCGCGGGACAGGTCAGGAATCCCTACTTCAGACAGGACGAGTCGATTCTGGAGTTTGACGATCCCTCCTTCCTCGTGGTTGGCCGCCTCGATGGGCCCTCCTTCCGGATCTGCCGACGCCTTGTCAAAGACGCCGTCTCGGCAGAAAGGAAGGGCCTCTGGGGAATGGCGTATCTCGACCTCGCCCGAAAAGGCAAGGGCTACGAGCTTGGGGACCAGTGGATCGAAAACATCGCCAGCATGAACAAGCAGGCCGGCATCCCAACCGTGATCGACCGACACCCGGACACCTTCGTCACCAACTATCCCATGACTGAGGCGGCTCTTTACTTCGGCTGGTACACCCACCACCGGAACGGGCCGCTTCACAATGAGGAGTTCCGGTTCAAACCCGGCGCCATCGCCGTCCATCTTCATTCTTACAGCGCCTTCGAACTCCGCAATCCAACCCGTCGATGGTGTGGCCCGCTCCTCGCCAGCGGAGCCACCGCGACCGTGGGAAACGTCTACGAGCCCTTCCTCACCCTCACACACCACTTCGACATCCTCTACCAGCGTCTCCTGCAGGGCTACACCATCGGAGAGGCGGCCCACATGGCCATGCCCGCACTTTCCTGGCAAGCTGTCCTTCTGGGTGATCCGCTCTACCGCCCTTTCCGCTCCGACCTCCAGATGGATGTCACCGAGCGAGAAGATCGTGACTTCAAGGTCCTCCGGCGAGCTGCCCTCCAGTTCCGTGACAACCCCGAACAGTCCGTTCCCAAGCTCCGGACCTACGCCAACAAGGCTAACAGCGGGCTGGTCTTTGAAGCTCTCGGGCTCCTCGCCCGGGAAAACCAGCAGGAGGAGCAGGCCGCCGCCTTCTTCACCAGCGCCCGCAGCAAATACCACACACCGGCCGAGCGCCTCCGCCAGGACCTCCACATCATTGACGTCTACCGGACCGCCGGCAACAAGGACTCCGCTCTCCTGCTCCTCCGCAAAATGGAGGAGCGCTATGCCAGGATCCCGGAGGGGAAGGCCGTCGACTCCCTCCTCAACATCCTGGACCCCCCTTCGCCCCCCCCCGTCGAGGTCGGCCCCCGGAAGCAACGATAAAATCGTCGGGATCTCCCGGCCTGAGCCTCCTGCCGCCAACCATTCGCGGTGACACCGCAGTTCTGGAGGCCAGCAGCACCGTTCACAGAACGGCCCTTCGACCCCTCCTTCATACCATATCCGGGGGACAAGGCCCAAAAATGCTGGATTGCAGCATAAGGCTGGGGCAATCTTTTGAGTCTCAACCCACTAAAACCCAACCAATGACTCACCGTCTACGTCCCGTGGTGTCTCGCATCATACCCTTGGCAGGCTTGCTCCTCGCCGCACCGGCCTTCGCGCTGAACATCCCCTTCACCGACGATTTCGAAGACGGATTCGGCAACTGGACTCGGAGCGGCACCGGAACCAACCTAACCGAACTCACCTCCGAATTCGAGCCAAGGAGCGGTTCCCAGCACGTCCTCCTCAGCTCCTCCACAGACCAGAGTGAGGCCCGCAACGAGCTGACCCTTGTCGCTGATCTGGCAGGCGAACGCTACGTGAAGCTTTCCTTCTGGGCCAAGGAACTGAATGACGAACTCCATCCCTCTCCTCCGTCACCCTTTCAGGGAGGAGCGGACTTTGACGGGGTGTCCATCAGTCCGGATGGCACCACATGGCACACCATCTTCGAGTTCCCGGCCGGCTTTCTTGACTACACGCAGTTCATTATCGACCTCGACGCCGAGGTTGCCCAACGCGGCCTCGCCTATACCTCCAACTTCCACATCCGGATCAGCCAGTTCGATAACTCTACCGCTCCCACCGACGGGATTCTCATCGATGATTTTTCGCTGGGGAGTGTCACCGTGCCCGGGGTCGCCATTCTCCCCATGGTGGAGACCTTCGAGGAACCGCTGGCTGATTACTGGGCGATCAGCGGAGTCGGCCCGGCCCGCGGCCAACTCACCAGTGCCCTCGAGCCTCAGGAAGGCAGCCAGCATTTCGTCATGGACTCGGCCGAGACCGGGGTAGACGCCATCAACGAACTCACCCTGACAGTGGACCTGCGCTTCGAGGAGCGCGTCACCCTCGATTTCTGGGCCAAGGACTTTGAAGACGAGCGTCAGACCCCACCCGCTGCATTCGTGGAACACTACAACTATGACGGAGTCGCTGTCAGCACCACCGGCGTGCTCTGGTATTCCATCTTCTCCTTCCCCACCACCTTCCCCGACTACACCAAGTTCACCATCGACATCGATGCCGCCCTTGCGAAGCACAACCTCGCCGACGCTGACCGTATCCTCATCCGCTTCAACCAGTTCGACAACAACCAGGCCGGGGCCGACGGCATTGCAATCGATAACATCGCCCTCTACTCCGACCGCGATCCCAAAATGACCATCGAGCTTCCCAGCGGGAATCCGGTGATCGACGGCCAGAGTACGGTTCGTTTTCCCGATGTCGGAACTGACACCAACCACACAATCGATTTCACAGTCTACAACACCGGAGTCTCCGATCTTGGGGCATTCGCCTTTTCCATGAGTGGCGAACACGCCGAGGACTTCACCGTTTCACAGCTCCCGGATGCAATCCCGCCTGGTGAAAGTGGCACTCTGACCGTTCAGTTCATGCCCAGTGTCCTCGGCCCACGAACCGCCAGTTGCACCATCACAAGCAACGACCCGGACACCAGCCCCATCCTCTTCAACCTGGAAGGCAATGGAATCCAGCCCGAGATATTCTCGATTCTCCTGCCTGATGCTGCCGAACAGACTGCCCTCAGTAACGAAGCCGTCCGCGCGCAGGAGCGGACGGTCCAATTCGTCTACGGGGAATCCATTCTCAAAGACCTGCCTGCAGGTTCAACCATCACTTCCATGGCCTTCCGTCTCAATGGCGGCGCCGCCAATGACTGGCCATCTGCCGACCTCAGCTGGAACAACTACGATGTGCAGCTCAGCACGAGCAATTATCCGCCCGGACAACTCAACGACTTTTTTGGGGAGAATATCGGAGACAACGTGGTCTCCGTGCGCAGCGGCCCTCTTACCATCAACAGGAATAGCTTCACCGGCGGGTCCAATCCCAACACCTTCGGTGCGCAAATCGCCTTCACGACCCCTTTCGTTTATCCTGGAGGACCCCTTCTCGTCACGATCCGGCATGATGGCAACAGCTCCTCACACGCCCTCCTTGATGCTGCGCCTGATACCACCGGCGCAATACAGGGAATCTGGTCGCATGATGCCAATGCCTACACCGCAGCGACCAGAAGCTCCGGCGGACGCTCCCCTGTGGCCCTCTTCAGCGTTAACCCCCCGGGCAACGGCCAGTTCACGGCATGGAAAGAAACCAGTTTCGACACCAGCCAGCTCGACAACCCTCTTATCAGCGGGCCCGGGGCCGACCCGGACCGCGATCGCGTGCCCAATCTCCTTGAGTATATTTTCGACCTCGACGCACTCGACTTCGACCAGCAGCCGTGGAAACCCCTTCTCCTCGAGAACAACGGGAACAGCTATCCTGCCATCACCTTCAGCCTGCCCGAGGAATTCTCCGAAGATGCTGTTCTCGTCGTGGAAGAATCACAGGACCTCGGGCTGGACGACCCGTGGATTCCCATCGCCACCAAGAATGGCACTCGCAACTGGGTAACCACCGGCGGGAGTATCAGCCAGTCGCCGGCTGTGGGCGGACGAGTCTCCGTCACGGCACGCTCTGCCACTCCCATCAATGCCCCCCGCGGGAGCGGCTTCCTCCGTCTCAGCGCCCGGATTCCCTGATTTCAGGGACTCTCTTTCCCGGACCGTTTCGCTACCCGCGCCTTGATCGGAGCGTAGGGGTCCACGGGACCGACGGTCGGGTCCACGTAGTGCGCCAGATCACGCATGGCGATCACGGTGCAACCCTGCTCTTTCAGGTAGCGCATGTGCTTCCTGAATTCATCCGGTTTACAACTGACCCACGAATGATCCAGCGCTGGCACACCGTGGTAGCAGAGCACGGCGACCTTGCCATCACGAGCTTGCTCCACCGCCCACACCAGGTCCTCGAACTGCCAGTCCGGACCGGCGTAGCCAGTGGTGGGCACAAGGAGAGGGTGGTCCTCTCCCGGGACATAAACCGGACCCCGTGCCCCCCGGCCCCCATCCCTGAACTCGGGACCAACTCCCCGACGGGCGAACTGGTAACCCAGTCCCATGAGCACCTCCACGCAGGCGAGATTGTTGCCAAAGCCCGGATAACAGAAAGTCACCGGTTTCGGAATCCCGTGCTCTGCGCAACGCTTCTCGATGTGAAGAAGCTCCTCCTTCATCGCCTCCTTGGAAAGTCGAGGCATGTGGGGGTGAGTCTTCGTGTGATTTCCAATTTCAAATCCCATCTCATGCAACTCCACAATCTCCTTCCAGGTGACATAGTGCTTCTTGTTGTGCAGAAAACCCAGACCCTCGGTCACGTAAAAGGTCGCCCCGAAACCATGCTTCCTGATTTCGTCGGCCACGAAACCCCGGTCTGACTTGTTACAATCGTCAAAGGTAAGGACAACCAGCTTGTCGGGAATCCTCTTCAAGTCTGAAACCGATCCTCTGGCGGCCTGCTCCTGCCCCAGGCTGCTGGGAGCCGCCATGCACAACGTGAGGCCCACGACCCCCGGAAAAAACCATGTCATCACAGTCTGCTCTCACTCCCACCCGCCCCTGTCAATCACGCAACTCCTTTCCAGTGACAAGCATGGAGCCCCTCCGGGGCATCAGTTTCCCGGGAGGGCCCATGACTCCCACACCGCTTTTCCCGCACCCTGTCAACTTGATGCCAGCGCGAGATGGCCTTATACTGTCAGATTGAGTGCCCGTACTCACCCAGTGCGGTGGCCACCATGGACCCAGCCGCTGCAACGACCCGTTTCCCGCCCCCCTCTTGTAATGCCCATGACCTATCAGGAAAGCCTCCTCGCCCTCAACCTCCTTCCCGGGTTGGGACCGATCCGCATACGTCGTCTTCTCGATCGTTTCCAAACCGCAGAGAGCGTCCTCCGGGCCCGGGAACGCCAGATAAACGCCGTTGAGGGCATTGGCCCGAAAATCGCCGCGACCATCAGTAACTGGCAGGACCACGTTGACCTGCAAGGGGAACTCTCCTCCATCCGCGAGCGCGGATTGTCCCTTCTCACTCCAGAACACCCTGCCTGGCCGTCCGCTTTCAAGCACCTGCCCGATGCCCCTCTGCTCCTCTACGTCTGGGGCCAGGTCGAAGAACGTGACTGCCACGCCCTCGCGGTGGTCGGCTCTCGGAAAGCCACTCCCTACGGCCGTGATTGCACCCACAAGTTCTCATTCCAGCTCGCCCACGCGGGGTTCACGATCATCTCGGGCCTGGCCCGAGGCATCGACTCCGCCGCCCACGAGGGCGCTCTGGCGGCCGAGGGGCGAACCATTGCGGTGCTTGGATCCGGTCTTGGCCAACTCTACCCGCCTGAGAACATGGCTCTCGCGGAACGGATTGCCGATGGCCACGGAGCGGTCATTTCGGAGTTTCCCATCGACACCACCCCGAGCACGAGGACATTCCCGCAACGAAACCGGATTGTGGCCGGCTGGTGTGAGGGACTCCTCGTGGTCGAATGCCCCCTCCGTTCCGGGGCCCTCATCACCGCCAACCTCGCCGGGGAATACGGAAGACATGTGTTCGCTATTCCCGGAGGAATCGATCGCTCCAGTTCGCAAGGCTGCAACGAGCTCATCCGCACGGGCGCCATCCTTGTCACCGATGGCTCCCAGATTCTCGAGGAAGTTTCCCAGCTTCCACCCGAGGCCCGCTCTCTCGCTCCCATTCATGAACCCCCGGGCCCTGCACAATTCCCACACCTGACCAAGGACGAATCCCAGATCTACGCTCAGTTGACCCTGGAAAGCATCAGCATGGACCAGCTCATTGAGGCCACCGGCCTTCCTCCTTCCACCGTGGCTGCCAACCTCCTCCGCCTGGAAATGAAGAGCCTCGCCCGCCAGCTCCCGGGCTCCCAGTTTGTGAAGTCCCCCTGATCTTCTTGCTTACTCGATGGTCATTAGGCCGCTGGTGCTCCACTCCCGCCCGGGGCGTTTCAGATCCTGCCTGTTTGGGGGCCAGCCGCCTCATCTGCTCTGCGCCCGGAGTTCCCGGAGACCAAGGTTCGCTTCCCGGACCGCCCCCCGAGCAAGGGTTCGCAAGGTTCCATCAGGTGCTTGGCACGGAGCCTTCGAAGGGCCTCCCCCCTGCTCCCTGCCGGGTGACCCGTCACCGGGTAAATCCCACGTCTAAAACACAAGATTCCGGAACCCGCAGGGTTCCGGAAGCGGATCATCCCGAAAAATTCCCCTTTCCAAAACCGCCCCGGCCCGCGTATGTGGCCCCCTCGAATGGCACGAACCCTGATCATCGCAGAGAAACCCTCGGTCATGACCGACCTCTCGCAAGCCCTCGCCAAGAAGCTGGGGAAGTTTGAAAAAAAGGGGAAATCGCTCGAATCGAGATACTTCGAAAACGAGAACGCCATTATCACGTCCGCGGTAGGGCACCTCGTGGAGCTCAAGATGCCCACCGGTCCGAATGGCAAGAACCTGCCGTGGAAATTCGATGTCCTGCCTGCCATTCCCCGTCATTTTGAACTGCAACCGATTGAAAAATCGGAAAGCCGCCTCCGTCACGTCCTCAAGCTGGCCCGGCGCAAGGATGTCGCCCTCATCGTGAACGCCTGCGACGCGGGCCGGGAGGGCGAACTCATCTTTCAATATATCCTCGACGCCGGCGGCATCGACAAGCCCGTCAATCGACTCTGGATGCAATCCATGACCACCGGGGCCATCCAGCAGGCCTGGGAGCAACTGCGCCCCGGGGAAGAGATGAGCGACCTCGCCGATGCCGCCAAGTGCCGCTCCGAGTCGGACTGGCTGGTCGGACTCAACTCCACCCGGGCCCTTACCTGCTTCCGCTCCCGCCACGGCGGATTCAACATCACCGCCGCTGGTCGCGTGCAGACTCCAACCTTGGCCATCCTTACCAAGCGCGAGCGCGAAATCGCGGCCTTTACTCCCACCGCCTATGCCGAGGTCCACGCCGACTTCGGGGTCGAATCTGGAGAATATCCCGGTAAATGGATCGACCCCGCGTGGAAGAAGGAAGAGGGCAATCCCCACTCCCGCCGCGAGCGCATCTGGGACCTGGAGACCGCGAGGACCATCCACGCCCGCTGCGAGGGAAAGACCGGAACCGTCCACGAGGAAAAGAAGCCCACGAAGCAGATCGCTCCCCAGCTCTATGACCTCACCACCCTTCAGCGTGAGGCTCCCTTCACCGCCAAGAACACCCTCGGTCTCGCCCAGACTCTCTATGAGAGGCACAAGATGCTGACCTACCCTCGGACCGATTCACGCTACCTCCCCGAGGACTACCTGGCCAATGTCATCCAGACCACCCGGGACCTCGCAAAGTCAAACCATCCCGTCGCCAGATGGGCTGCGGACTCCCTCGAGAACGATCGCATCAAGTTTCAGAAACGCGTCTTCAACAACGCCAAGGTGTCCGACCACTTCGCCATCATTCCGACCGGTCGTGTCGTCAAGATCAATGACGCCGAGGAGAAACTCTACGACATGGTCGTAAAACGCTTTATTGCGGTCTTCTTCCCGCACGCCGAATTCGAGGTCACCAGGCGCCTCACCACCATCAATCATTCTGAGCCGAGCACCCTAATCATCCCCAGCTCCCCGGAACCGGTAGAAAGTTCCGCCGATACATTTCAGACCGACGGTAAGATCCTCACCAATCCCGGCTGGCTCGCCGTCTATGGACGGAGCGTCGGAGTCGCCTCCGGCAAGGACGAACTCGTCCCCGTCAACGAAGGTGAGGATGCCGAAACCAGGGAAATCCAGCTCGAGGAAAAAGAAACCAACCCTCCCGC